>Ga0075421_100001091_pt1 | contig 30975 bp, 31 predicted proteins | sample SoiMetdeltSBSDD5_FD_75292 | JGI IMG/M metagenome (GOLD analysis project Ga0075421, IMG submission 75292) | Bulk soil microbial communities from a Populus tree surrounding site in Tennessee, USA - Soil MetaG P. deltoides SBSDD5 | ecosystem: Environmental > Terrestrial > Soil > Tree plantation... | reverse complement strand
GTCGATGCTCCCACAGGCCGCGTGGATGCATCGCATGATGCCTATTGATACATCTCGTGTATATTCAACGGACGTGCCAGGACCGTTCGGGCGCGTGAGCGCTCCCCCGCCTCACTTTCCCGTCGGTGGTCCGGTCCCCGCGTCCGACCTCGTCGGCCGCGAGACCTACATCCGGCGTCTCGTCGAGCGCCTGGGCGACGGAAATCACGTCCTGGTCGCGGGGCCCCGCCGGATCGGCAAGACCTCGATCATCCTGGAGGTCCTGCGGCGGCTGAAGCGGCGCGGAGCGCACACCGCCTACGTCGACTGCCTCGGGGCGACCGACATTCGGGGCCTTGGCGAGCGGCTGATCGATGCGGTCCTCGAGAACGTTTCGGGGGTCGAGCGTTCGTTCGAGCAGGCGAAGGCCGTCGCCGCCGGCATGCGCCCATCCGTGAAGGTGCGCTACGAGCACATCGAGCTGGCCCTGCAGCTCGCGCGTGAGACCAACGCGCAGCGCTTCTTCGACGGCGCGCTCGATCTCCCACGCGCGCTCGCGGCGCGGACCGGCAAGCGGGTCGTCATCGCGCTCGACGAGTTCCAGGCGGCGGGCCGCCTCGGCCCACGCGTCTTCGACGTCATGAGGACGCGGTTCCAGGCGCAGAAGGGCGTGGCGTACGCGTTCCTCGGCTCCGAGGAGGGCATCCTCGAGCAGCTGTTCAGCGAGAAGGGCCGCGCGTTCTACCGGTTCGCGGTCCCGATCGACCTCGCCGAGGCCGGCGGACATCGCTTCGGCATCGCGCCGGATGACTGGCTCGCGTATCTGCGCGAGAAGTTCGCTGCGAAGAAGATCGCGATCGACGACACGAGCGTGGACCGCCTGCTCGATGCGACCGGCGGCCATCCCCAGGACACCATGCAGGTCTGCGCCGCGCTCTACTACCTCATGCGCGATGCCGCGCAGCGCGTTGTGACGGCGGATCTCCTCGGGATCGCGTACGAGCAGGCGCTGCGCGAGCTCGAGCGCCCGTTCGCGCTGCATTGGTCGGAGCTCGGAAAGCAGAAATACCTTCAACTGGTCGCGACACGCGTCGCGCAGCACGCCGTGCTGTTCGCATCGGACACGACGCCGGCTGTACCTCGACCCGAGGTCCTTCGCGCGCTCGAGTCACTTCGCGCGCGCGGCTTGATCACTCGGCTCGGCCGGGGGCGTTATGAATTCGTCGAGCCGATGTTCGCCGAATACGTTCGTCGCGTCGCTGGGAACGAAGCGGGTATCGTTCCGAAGCGCTGATGGCATCGACACTCGACCTGCGAAAGGGCGCGCGAGTCCTCTACAGATCTCCCGTCGCGGACCTGTGGCAGGAGGGCGAGCTCGTGCGCGGGTCGACCACGGGCGAGGAGTGGCTGGTCAAGAACCGTTTTGGCAAGCACTGGGTGGCCGTGACCCAGCTGCGACCCGCTTCGGAGCCGCAGCCGGGCCACTAGCTCTAGACCGTGGTGCGCGAGCGACTGCCGACCTGTCGCCACACGAGCAGCACGATGATCGCGCCGATGATCGAGCCGATGATCCCGGCAGCCGAGAGGGCGAGCGTGCCGCCGAACAGCAGTGCCGCCAGCGTGCCGCCGACCAGCGAGCCGACGATGCCCAGGACCATCGTCCCGAGCCAGCCCATGGGGTCCGGACCGGGCACGAGCGCGCGAGCGACAAAGCCCGCGATGAGCCCGATCAAAAGGAACCAAATAACGTCCACGTCAACACCTCCGCGCAATATCGGGGAAATTGGGTTGCAGGTGGCGTGCCGTGAGGCGTTCTGTACCCCCGAGGCGGATCGAACGCCTGTCTACGGCTTCGGAGGCCGCCGCTCTATCCACTGAGCTACGGGGGCGGATACGGCAAGTGTACCTACGCTAGCGTTTCCTCCGTGTCCGACCGCGATAAGGAGCTCTCGCTCGTCCAGCACCTGGGCGAGTTCCGCAACCGGCTGATGGTGGCGTCCATCGCGGTCGTCATCACGACCGCGATCTCGTTCGCCTTCACGACGGAGATCATCAAGCTCCTCATCCTGCCGGCGGGCGAGGGTCTGAAGCTCGCGTCGTTCAGCCCGACGGAGAACTTCACGACCTACATGCGCGTCGCGCTGTTCAGCGGCATCGCGCTGGCGATGCCCGTGATCCTGTACGAGATCTACGCGTACATCGACCCCGCGCTCCATCCGAACGAGCGCCGCTTCGCGCTGACAGCCGGGCCGTTCATCCTCCTGCTGTTCGCGGGCGGGATGGCCTTCTGCTACTTCCTCGTACTGCCGAACGCGCTGCAATTCCTGCTCGGTTTCGGGTCAGACGTCTTCGAAAACCAATTGCGCGCGGCCGACTACATCGGGTTCGTGACGACGTTCATCCTGGGCCTCGGGATCATCTTCGAGATGCCGGTCCTCATCTACGCGCTCATCCGGGTCGGCGCCGTCCAGCGCTCGTGGCTCGCGAAGCAGCGCCGCTACTTCTTCCTTCTCTCGTTCGTCGTCGCCGCGATCGCCACACCGACCCCCGACCCCTTCAATCAGGCGATCGTCGCGATCCCGATCTATCTCCTGTTCGAGCTGGGCCTGTTCCTCGGACGCTTCGGCGGAGGGCGTCGAGCCGCCGCTTGAGCTCGACCTCCGCACCGAGGTCGGTCGGCACGTAGTAGCGGCGACCCTCGAGCGAGTCGGGCAGGTAGGTCGTGTCCGGAGCGACGTGGTCCTCGTAGTCGTGGGCGTACTTGTAGTCCTTCCCGTAGCCGAGCTTCGACATGAGCGGGGTCGGCGCGTTTCGCAGGTGCAGCGGGACCGGGTCCGCGCGCGTTTCGGCGAGATCTTTCTGCAGCTCCCCGAGACCGCGCTTCAGAGAATCGGACTTGGGCGCGAGGGCCAGGTACACCGTCGCCTCGGCGAGCGGGAAGTAGCCCTCGGGAAAGCCGATGAGATGCGTGGCCTGCTGGGCGGCTGAAGCGATGACCAGCGCCTGCGGATCGGCGAGGCCGATGTCCTCGCCCGCGAGGATCACGATGCGGCGCGCGATGAACATCGGATCTTCACCGGCGTCGATCATGCGCATGAGCCAGTAGAGCGCGGCGTCCGGATCCGATCCGCGCACGCTCTTGATGAAGGCGCTGATGGTGTCGTAGTGCATGTCGCCGGCCCGGTCGTAGAGCAGGCTCCGGCGCTGCATCGCCTCCCGGATGTCGGGCAGACCGATGACACGCGTGCCGTCGCCGTCCGGCGCGCTCGCATCGGAGGCGAGCTCAAGTGCGTTGAGCGCGACCCGTGCGTCACCGTTGGACACGGCGACCAGCGCGTCCTCAGCCTCCGCTGTGAGCGACACTTTGCCGGCCAGCCCTCGCGCGTCCGTCAGCGCACGGCGCACGATCAGGCGAACGTCCTCCTCCGACAGCGGATGGAGCACGTACACGCGCGACCGCGACAGCAGCGCGGAGTTCACCTCGAATGAGGGGTTCTCCGTCGTTGCGCCCAAGAACGTGACGTCGCCGTTCTCGACGTACGGGAGGACGACGTCCTGCTGCGCCTTGTTGAAACGGTGGATCTCGTCGATGAACAGCACCGTGCCCTGGTCGGTCAGCTGCCGGAGCTTGCGTGACTCCTCGATGATCTTTCGCAGCTCGACGACGCCGCTCGACACGGCGGAGATCGCGACGAACCGCGCCTTCGCCTTCTTCGCGGCGATCGCGGCGAGCGTGGTCTTGCCCGTGCCAGGCGGGCCCCAGAGGATCATCGACGGCAGCTGTCCGGCGTCGATGGCCCGGCGCAGCATCCGGTCGTCGCCGACCAGGTGCGCCTGACCCACGAACTCATTCAGATCCCGTGGCCGCATCCGTGCGGCGAGCGGCTCCCCCTTGGCCATCATCCGATTCTGACACCGAGATGATCGAGCGCCGCGGCGTCTGGCCACCTTGTTCCCTTCGCTCGGCGTGCGCAGCTGCGCCTCACGGCGCAGTACGATGCGACTGTGAACGAAGAGTCCCGCAGGGACGTCATCGCGAGGCTCCGGTCGATCGCCGGCCACCTCAAGGCGGTCGAGCGCATGGTCGAAGAGGACAAGTACTGCGTCGACGTGCTGAAGCAGACGATGGCCATCGAGAAGGCGCTGGAGCGCGTCGACGCACTCGTCCTCGAGCAGCATCTCGAGACCTGCGTCGCCGACTCGTTCCGCCAGGGACGCTCGGAGAAGACGATCAAAGAGCTCGCGGAGATCTTCAGCACCGCCCGCAAATGACCCTGCTGTACGCGATCGGCGTGGGCGCGCTCACCAATGTCGCGGTCGCGATCGTCGGCCGTCTGCTGCGCCTCGCGAGCATCCGCTTCGATCCCAGCGGCGAGTCGCTCGTGATCGGCGTCGCGGCGGCGGTCATCGTCGCCTCGTTCGGCCTCGCCGCACGGCGGGAGCTCGTCCGCCTCGCGCTGCTCGGCCTCGCGGTACACGCTGCGCTCCTCATCAATCGCGTTCTCGGGGTCGCCTTCAACGGCCGGACGCCCGGCGACGGCTCGATCAACGCGTTCCAATTCACGCCGCTCGCGCTCACTCTCCTCGTCGGCGGTTTCGTCCTCGGCGTCGCTGCCGGTCTCATCTTCCGTGGGTTCCGGCCGAAGCTGCCGTCGTGGCGGCCACCCGAACGTCTTGTGCGCGCGGCCGGGCTCGCGTACGTCGTCGGCACGATCGTTGGTGTCGTGTGGCCAGCGCCGTTTCTCGCGCAGCTGCTCGGTGACACGGATCTCGTTACGGCGGTCCTGTCGCTGCCACTGATCCTCGCCGGCCCGCTGGTGGGCGGCGCATACGCGTCGCGCGCCGGCGTCGATTACCGGAACATCGCGCTCCTCGGCGCGTATATGACCTTCCCCATCCTCATCACGCTCGTTGCCGGCACGGTGTCGGGATTTGGCGCCCTCGGCGACCCGCGCTTCGAGAGCGTGGCGGGAGTACTCCGGGGAACGATCGTCCTGTCCTGGTTCCTCGTCGCCCTGCGGCTGGCGGGGTGGCCCCTAGGCGCAGCCTTCGCGCAGGGCTTTCTCGCTCCGGCGGCGACGACGCGGACGGAGCAGACCCGCTAGCCGACAATTCAAGTTTTCTTTAAGATACTTCCGGGCGGTCATCATGGCGGTCCGTGAAGGGGAGCGATGCTCAGTCAGTCCTACCTCCGCGAGCTCAAGGCGTTCCACCGCGCGCTCGGCGACGTCACCCGTCTGCGCGTGGTGCAGATACTCGCGACGGAGGGCGAGTTCCCGGTCTCCGAGCTCGTCCGGCGTCTGCGGATCAGCGCCCCACTCATGTCCTGGCACCTTCGCCGGCTCACGCGCGCGGGCATCGTACGGACCGAACGCGTCGGTCGCGAGGTCCGCTGCTCCTTCGACCGCGAGCACTTCACCGCGATGCAGGAGCGCAGCTTTCGCGCTCTCGTGAACCGCGTCTCGTGAGCATCGTTCCCGGTCGCCTCGCGAAGTCGACACGCGGCGGCATCGCGCCGATCGCCAGACGGCTTCACGCCCTGGGCGTCAGCGCTAATGCCGTCACCGTTGTGGGCTTCGTCATCACGGTCGTCGGCGCGGCGCTCGTTGCGGCCGGGCAGCCAGGTGCGGGTCTACTGGTCCTGCTGCTGGGCACGCTCAGCGACACGCTCGACGGGCAGATCGCGCGCGCGGCCGGCGGTGGTACGCGCTTCGGCGCCTTCCTCGATTCGACCCTCGACCGTCTATCGGATTCGGCCCTCGCCATCGCGGCGGTCTGGATCGGTGCGTCGAGCTTGAACCCGTTCTTCAGGACCTTCCCATTCGACACGGAGGACATCCTCTTTGGGGGCGGCCTGCTGCTCCTCGTCTCGTCCTTCCTCGTCAGCTACATCCGTGCCAAAGCCGAGTCTCTTGGCGAGGGCGCGAGCATCGGACTCGCCCCGCGCGAGGCACGCATTGCCATCTATCTCATCGGTGTGGCGGCGTGGGCCGGTACCGGCAATCTCCAGCTCTTCGCGGCGGCCGTCGCGCTCGCCGCGTTCCTCGCCACGGTGACCGTCGGCCAGCGCATCGCCCACATGGCGAACGCGCTCAATGAAAAGAAAGGTTGAAGTAACAAATGACCGCCAAGAAGCGACTGGCAAAAGGCCGCGGTGCGGGTCGCAAGATCCGCGTCGCGATCATCGGCGTGGGTAACTGCGCGAGCTCGCTCGTGCAGGGCGTCCACTACTACCGCAACGCGAAGCCGGGCGACCCGATCCCCGGGCTCATGCACGTCGATCTCGCCGGCTATCACATCCGCGACGTGGAGTTCGTCGCCGCGTTCGACGTCGACAAGAACAAGGTCGGGAAGGACCTCGCCGACGCGATCTACGCGAAGCCGAACAACACCTATCGCTTTGCCGACGTCCCGAAGACCGGAGTGAAGGTGAGCCGCGGCATGACGCACGACGGCATCGGCAAATACCTCTCGAAGGTCATCACCAAAGCGCCCGGCGAGACGGCGGACATCGTGAAGATCCTCCGCGACACCAAGACCGACGTCGTCGTCTCCTACCTCCCGGTCGGCAGCGAAGAGGCGACGAAGTGGTACGTCGAGCAGGTGCTCGAAGCCGGCTGCGCGTTCATCAACTGCATCCCGGTCTTCATCGCCCGCGAGCCGTATTGGCAGAAGCGCTTCGCGGCGAAGGGCCTGCCGATCATCGGCGACGACATCAAGTCGCAGGTGGGGGCGACGATCACCCATCGTGTCCTGACCCGGCTCTTCATGGACCGCGGGGTTCGCCTTGACCGCACCTACCAGCTGAATTTCGGCGGTAATACCGACTTCCTGAACATGCTCGAGCGCGAGCGCCTCGAGTCGAAGAAGATCAGCAAAACGAACGCCGTGACGAGCATGCTCGACTACCCTCTGGACCCAGATGATGTCCATGTCGGCCCGTCCGACTACGTGCCGTGGCTGCTCGATCGAAAGTGGTGCTACATCCGGATGGAGGGCACGACGTTCGGTGACGTGCCGCTCAACGTCGAGGTGAAGCTCGAAGTGTGGGACTCGCCGAACAGCGCGGGCGTCGTCATCGACGCGATCCGCTGCTGCAAGCTCGCTCTCGACCGCGGCCTGGGCGGCACGATCGTCGCTCCATCGGCGTACTTCATGAAGTCGCCGCCGCGCCAGATCCACGACGACAAGGCCCGCGAGGGCGTCGAGTCGTACATCAAGGGCACCGACCGCGCCACGCTGGTGGGGACGGGCTAGTGCAGCGCCGCGCCCCGCTCCACGACGGGCTCCTGTACTGGTCGTGGCGCATCGCGGCAAGCCTGGTGCAGCATCTGCCGAAGCGCATCGTGTACGGCGGGGCGGTGGTCGGGGGCGAGGTCGGCTATCTCGTGTGGCGGCGCAGGCGCGAGATCACGAAGGACAACTTCGCGGTCGTTCTCGGAAGGTCCGCGAAGCACCCTGAGGTCGCGCGCGTGGCGCGTCGCGCCTTTCGTAACTTCGCGAAGTACCTGACCGAGATCATGCGCTTTCCTTCGATGGGTCAGGCCGAGCTGAACGAGCTCGTGACGATCGACGTGGGTTCGCTCGAGCACCTGCGGTCGGCGCGCGAACGGGGTCGCGGGATCATCTTCGTCTCCGCGCACTTCGGGAACTTCGAGATCGGTGGCGCGCGGATCGCGCAGGAGATCCCGCTCACCGTCGTGGCGGATGAGCTCGAGAACACGCGCCTGATGGACTTCCTCGTCGAGAACCGCGAGCACAAGAACGTCGTCATCCTTCCGCCGCAGGGCGCGACGCGCCGCGTGCTCGCCGCGCTGCGCCGCAACGAGATGGTCGGCTTCATGATGGATCTCGGCCCACGCGCGCACGAGCTCGACAACGTGGAGGCCACGTTCTTCGGCGTCCGCACCGCCTTCCCGACCATCGCCGCGGCGCTCGCGCGCGTATCGGGCGCGGCGATCATCGTCGCCGCGGTGACGCGAGACCGCGACAACTCATTCAAAGGCGTGGCCTTGCCGCCGATATTCGTCGAGCGGACGAAGCAAGCGCAGAGCGACCTCGAGCGCGCGACGCAGGCCGTGGTGCACGCGCTCGAAGGGCTCATGCGCCCCCAGCCGGAGCAGTGGTACATCTTCCGTCCGATGTGGCCCGCGGCCGCGGACGCCGCGACGTAGCGATGCTGACGGGAGCGCTCTCCCGGACCGCGGAGCGCGCCCTGCCCCTCCTGCCGGGAGTCCTCATCGGCCCGTTCGCCGAGGTCTTCGGCACGCTTGCCTATCTCTCGTCGCCGGGCGCGCGGCGCTCGGTGCGCTCCAACCTCGCCGTCATCGCGCCGGACCGGAAGACCAGCGCGCGGCGCGTCTTCGTCGAGCAGACACGCAACTACGTCGAGATCTTCTCTATCCCGCACATCAAGCCGGAGCGGCTGCTGGCCAGCCTCCGGGTCGAGGGCTGGGAACACGTCGCCCACGCCTACGAACAGCGGAAGGGTGTGATCCTCGCAAGCGCTCACCTGGGATCGGTGTCCTTCGTCGGCCAGCTGGTGCTCGCGCATGGGCTCCCGGTGGCGCTGCCGGTGGAGGTCGAGACATCCGACTTCCATCGAGCGGTAAATCGAGCGCGCGGTGGCGCGGGCCTTCAGCTCATCCGCACCGACTCGTCACTTGGGATCTTTCGTGTGCTCCGGGAGGGCAAGGTGCTCGGCATCCTCGCCGACCGGGCGGTGACCGGCGTCGGCGAGCGCGTCGAGTTCTTCGGGCGCATGGCGCTGCTGCCGAGCGCCGCTGTCGTCCTATCGATGCGCACCGGTGCTCCACTGCTCCCGTCGTTCGCGGGCCGCAGCGACGGCGTGCTCACTGCCACGTTCGAATCGCCGCTCGAGATCCCGAGAACGGGCGATCGAGAGGCCGACGTACGCGAGGGCGTGCAGCGCTTCGCGCGCGTGCTCGAGCGCTACGTGCGGAACGCGCCCGAGGAATGGACAGTCTTCGAGGACTTCTGGCGTGGGCCGCGCTGACCTTCAGCTTCACTCCGACCTCGGCGACGGGCTCGCATCGCCGGAGGCCATCCTCGACGCGGCTGAGCGCGTCGGTCTCGACGTCATCGCGCTCACCGATCACGACGACATCCGCGGCGCGTTCCTGCTCCGCGACATCGCCGCGCGACGCTCGAGCCCGGTGGAGATCATTCCCGGCGTCGAGGTCACCACGCGCAACGGTCATCTGCTCGCGCTGTGGGTGGAGGACGACATCCCGATGTTCGATCCGCTCGCCGTGACGGTTTCCCTCATTCACCGAGCGGGCGGGGTCGCGATCGTGCCACATCCGCTCTCATACCTCACGTTCTCGGTCGGCGAGGGCGCGCTGCGCACCCTCGCGTCGTCGGCGGATCCACTCGTTCACGTCGACGGCATCGAGACCCGCAACCCCTCGTACGCGGGACGGGTACGCGGTGCTCGTGCGACCTGGCTGAACCAAACGGTGCTGCACGTCGCGGAGACCGGCTCGAGCGACGCGCATCACGCCAAGCTCGTCGGGACGACATGGACCGACTTCATGGGCGACGACGGGGCAGCGCTCCGTCGCGCGATCGCGGACCGCACGACACGACCGGACGGACGACACTGGACGCTCGGCGAGCACCTGGACGGGGTCGCGACACAGCAGTGGCGCTCGATGGTGCGCGACCCCGTGAAGCGAGCGAGAAGACGGATCCGAAAAGAGAAGTGAGAACGTGAAGATCGGGATCGTGTCGCCGTACGCGTATCCGCGGCCCGGCGGCGCGAACGCGCACATTCGCGAGACCTACGAGCGGTTGCGCGACATGGGCCACGAGGTGCGCATCATCACCGCGCCATGGGGCGACGACCCGCCCGCGCGTGACGTGATCCAGGTCGGCCAGGCCATCGCTATCCCGTTCAACGGGAGCATCGGCCGCGTGACTCTGTCGCTCCGTCTCGAGTGGCTGGTCTCGCGCATGCTCGAGCGCGAAAAGTTCGACATCATCCATCACCACGAGCCGTTCGTGCCGTTCCTGTCCTTCCAGATCCTCGACTCCGCGAAGTGCCCGCACGTCGCGACCTTTCACGCCTTCGGCGGGTTCTCCGTCTCGTACTGGGCGGGCCGTATCGCGCTCGACCGCTACATGAACAAGCTGGACGAGAAGATCTGCGTGTCGAGCGCCGCGCGCCACTTCATCTCGCGATATTTCCCCGGTGAGTACCGCATCATCCCGAACGGCGTCGACGTGCAGTTCTACGCGAACGCGCGGCCCTTCCCGGAGTTCAAGGACGGCAAGACCAACATCTTGTTCGTGGGACGGCTCGAACCGCGCAAGGGGGCGATGTACCTCCTGCAGGCCTACGCCAAGCTGAAGCCGAAATACCCGGAGACGCGGCTCATCATCTGCAACTGGGGACCGCAGCTCGGAAAGCTCCGGCGCTTCGTGCAGGCGAATCGGCTCCAGGACGTCCTTTTCGCGGGGCGGGTCGACGACATCGACAAGGCGCGTTTCTACAAGACCGCCGACATCTTCTGCGCACCCTCCACCGGTCAGGAGTCCTTCGGGATCGTGCTCCTCGAGGCCATGGCCGCGGGTCTGCCGGTGGTCGCCAGCGACATCCATGGCTACAAACGTGTCGTACAGCGAAATGTCTCCGGGCTCTTGGTCGAGCCCAAGGATCCCGAAGGGATCGCCGATGCCCTGGAGCGGCTTATCTGCCAGCCGGCCCTGCGCGTACGTCTGGGCGAGGCCGGCTCGCGCCGCGCACCGGAATTCGACTGGTCGCACGTGACGGCGCAGCTCGTGGGGGTCTACGAAGAGGTGATCCAGCGGAGCCGATCGACGGTAGCGGTCTCGTAGGGCGGTATCGCCCTGCGGTACCGTCATCCCGCCAGGCAGTACATTCCGCGTTCAAGGGGGTGGTCGCAGTGCTTCGATCACGTATCGCACCGGTGCTCGTCCTCGCGCTGGTCCTCTCGGCCTGCGCCCAGCAGGCGCAGCAGCCGACGTCATCGCCGGCGGCGTCCGCCGCCGTTGGCGAGAAGCCGGCCCCGGGGGGCACGCTCACGTTCATCGTCAACGCGGAGCCGCCGTCGTATGACGGACACCGCGAGACGACGTTCGCGCTTCTGCACCCGATCGCGCCGCACTACAGCCTGCTCTACAAGTTCGATCCGAACGACCTGACCAAGGTCATCCCGGATGTGGCGGCCGAAATGCCGACCGCGTCGGCCGACAAGCTCACGATCACCGTGAAGCTGCGGCAGGATGTGAAGTTCAGCGACGGGACGCTCATGACGTCCGAGGACGTCAAGGCGACCTACGACAAGATCATCTTCCCGGACACCGCCAAGGGCGTGACCTCGCCGCGCGCCGGCGCCTATGCCGTCGTGTCCGCGGTCAACGCTCCGGACAAGAACACGATCGAGTTCAAGCTGAAGTACCCATCGGCGTCGTTCCAGACGAACCTCGCCTCGCCGTGGAACTTCATCTACAGCGCGGCGAAGCTGAAGTCCGACCCGCGCTTTTACGAGAAGAACATCTTCGGGACCGGTCCTTTCACCTACGACGGCAACACCAAGGGTCAGGACTGGAAGGGCAAGAAGAACCCCGACTACTTCGGCAAGGACAAGGACGGGGTCAAGCTGCCGTACCTCGACGCCTATAAGGCGCTGATCATCACCGACTCGAATGCCGGCGTGACCGCGATCCGCAGCAAGCAGGCGATGATCGAGTTCCGCGGATTCACGCCTCAGCAGCGCGACGACCTGTCGCGCGCACTGCCCAACGACCTCGCGATCCAGGAAGCGCCGTGGATCTGCGTGAACTACGTCGTGCCGAATACGACGAAGAAGCCCTTCGACGACCCGCGCGTGCGCCGCGCGCTCTCCCTCTCCGTCGACCGCTGGGCCGGCGGCGAAGCGCTCTCCAAGACCACGATCGTGAAGGACGTCGGCGGCCTGATGCGGCCGAAGGGTCCGTTCGCTCAGAGTGACGCCGAGCTCGTCAAGATCGCCGGCTTCGCCAAGGACGGCAAGGCCAACAAGGAAGCCGCGAAGGCACTCCTGGCGGCCGCGGGCGTTCCGAACCTGACGTTCAAGTTCCTCAACCGCAACATCGCGACGCCCTACGAGCCAGTGGCTGTCTACCTCATCAATGAGTGGAAGCAGGTCGGCATCACCGCGACCCACGATGTGAAAGAGACCTCTCCCTACCAGGCCGACCTCCGTGCCGGCAACTTCGAGGTCGCCCTCGACTTCAACTGCGACTTCCTCGACGAGCCTGACCTGCAGCTGGCCAAGTTCTGGTCGGCGAGCAAGGCGGGCAAGGGCCTCAACTTCGCCTACTACGACGACACCAAGCTCGACGGCATGATCGACGCGCAGAGCCGCGAGACCGACCCGGGCAAGCGTCTCACGGCGGTCGCCGCCATCGAGAAGTATGCGATGGATGAGATGGCGTATCAGTTCCCGGTGCTGTGGTGGTACCGGATCATCCCGTACCTCAACACGGTCCGTGGCTGGAAGGTCGGCTCGAACCACTACACGAACCAAGACCTCGCAACGGTCTGGCTCGCGAAGAAATAGCGGATTAGCGGAATGACGGGGGCCGCCCGACACTAGCGCGATGAGGCGCTACATCGTCGGGCGGCTCCTGCTTATGATCCCGACGCTCATCGGCGTCGCGATCCTGACGTTCGTCATCATGCGCGCCGTCCCCGGCGACATCGTCGAGCTGCGATACGCGGGGTCGAACGTCCCGCAGTCTGTCATCGACCAGGAGCGCGCGCTCCTCGGTCTCGATAAGCCGCTCTGGGAGCAGTTCGTTGACTGGATGACGGCGCTCGCGCGCTTCGACCTCGGCCAGTCGCTTTGGACCGGTCACTCCGTGATCGAAGAGGTCCAGGTGCGCATGCCCTTGTCGATCGAGCTCGCGATCCTCGCGACCCTCTTCGCGGTCGTGCTGGCGATCCCATTCGGCGTGATCGCCGCCGTCAAGCAGGACACCTGGATCGACTACGTGATCCGCGTGTTCAGCATCGGCGGTCTCGCGATGCCGAGCTTCTGGATCGGGATCATGATGGTGCTGATCACGCTGACGCTCTGGGGCTGGGCACCGCCGGTCGTCTTCACGCCGCTGTTCGATGATCCGATCGCCAACCTCGCCGGACTCATCCTGCCGGCAATCGCCGTCGGCTACCGCTATTCGGCCGTGTCGATGCGGATGACGCGCTCCACGGTGCTCGAGGTGCTGCGTGAGGACTACGTGCGGACCGCGCGCGCGAAGGGTCTGCGCGAGACGCTCGTGGTGGTCAGACACGCGCTGCGCAATGCGCTGCTGCCGGTCGTGACCGTGGTCAGCCTCGAGTTCGCGTTCCTTATCGGCGGTCTGGTCGTGACCGAGCAGGTGTTCAACCTCAACGGGATCGGCAAGCTCCTCGTGGACGCGGTCACGCACCGTGACTACACATTGGTGCAGGCTCTGGTCCTGCTGCTGGCAGCGGTCTTTGTGATCGTCAACTTCGTGGTCGACATGGTGTATGTCGTGCTCGATCCGCGGATCCGATACTCGTAGTGCTTCGCAATACAGGCGTCTCTCGTCCTCACCCGGGAGCCAAGGCTCCCGGTCTCGTCCTCGTTAGCCTGTGAGCGGGACCGACCGCGCGATCGACAAAGCGCGCGCCTCCGAGGAGATCGCCAAGCGACGCTACCTCGAGTCAACCGGTCGGCGACGTTTCGTGCGGTTCTGGAGCGACTTCGTCCGGCGTCGACCGCTCGGAACGGCCGGGGCGGCACTCATCATCATCATGCTGTTCGCGGCGGCCTTCGCGGACGTCGTCGCACCGTACGACCCGACCGCGATCGACTTCGCAGACCTGCTCCTGGCGCCATCCCCCGAGCATCTCCTCGGCACCGACAACTTCGGCCGCGACGTGTTCTCACGGGTGATCTTCGGGTCGCGCACTGCCCTGACCGTGGGCTTCACCGCGTCGCTCGTGGGCTGCACGCTCGGCCTCGTCCTCGGCGTCATTGGCGCATACGTCGGTGGCCGCACCGATCAGATCATCCAGCGACTCATGGACGTGCTCCTCTCGTTCCCGCTGATCGTGATCGCCATCGCGGTGGTCGCGGCGCTCGGCACAGGCGAGGACAAGGTCCTCAACGTCATCGCGGCGATCACCGTGCCGATCATCCCGCGCGTCGCACGGGTGGTGCGCTCGAGCGCACTCAGCATCGTGCAGATGCCATACATCGAGGCGACGCGCTCTGTAGGAGCAGGAGCGGTCCGCATCATGTTCCGGCACGTCGCGCCGAACGTCTTCGCTCCTTACCTGATCATGCTCACCGCGTTCCTGGGGCAGGCGATCCTCCTAGAGGCATCGCTGTCCTTCCTTGGCCTCGGCGTCTTCGAGCCCACGCCGTCCTGGGGGCTGATGCTGCGCGGCGCGGGCATGCAGTTCCTCGAGCGGGCGCCGTGGCTTGCGATCGCGCCCGGGGTCGCGATCAGCATGGCCGTGTTCGGCTTCAACCTGTTTGGCGATTCGCTCCGCGACGCGCTCGACCCGCGCCTGCGCACGGGTTGAGGGGTGCTGCGGGCGAGCGACGTGATCCGGCTGCACATGGGCCACTGGATGGCCCCCGGGCACCTCCCGTTCGCGGGTGCGGCGGTGGTCGTGGACGCGTTCCTGGTACGCCATCCCAGCGGTCCCGTGCTGCTCGACACCGGCATCGGAGTCGGAATGCCGGAAGTGGAGGCGATGTACAAGCCCGTGCGCTGGCCACTCGATGAGGTGCTGCGCGACGCCGGCGTGGCGGTCGGCGAGATCCGGGCCGTCGCGAACTGCCACATGCACTTCGACCATTCCGGCAACAACTTCCGGTTCCCTCGCGTGCCGATCCTCGCCCAGCGAGTCGAGCGCGAAGCGGTCTCGACGCCGAACTACACCCTGCCCGGACCGGTGGCCGAGTTCGACGGAGCTCGGTTCGAGCTACTCGAGGGGGAGGCCGAGATCGTTCCCGGGGTGCGCATCGTCCCCACGCCCGGCCACGTGCCGGGTCATCAGTCGTTCGTCATCGACACGCGGGAGGGCCGGATCGTCATCGCCGGCCAGGCGTATCAGGACGCCGCGATGTACGCGCGTGACCTGTACGCCTGGCGGCTTGATCGCGAGGGACGTCCGCACCCCGAGTACGCGCCATGGGTCGCTCGCTTACAGGAGTTCGACCCGTGGCGCGTTACGTTCGCGCATGACCTCGCGATCTGGCAGCGCGAGGCTTAGAGGGCGCTACGCTCGGCGGCCGAGCCCGCGGATCTGCGTCAGCGCGAGGAAGCCGAAGACGGCCGCCATCGCAACGCCGACCATGACGAAGGCGCTGCCGACGCTGAGCACGTCACCCGAGCTGTCGGTTCCGAGGATGCGGCCGGCGACGCCGGCAGTCGCGATCGTGGTCGAGTAGTACGCGAGCGCGAGTCCCATGATCGTCAGACCGATGAACGCGAAGGCCTTGGGCCACGTGGGGTTCTTATTCATAGGGGCATTCAATTTCGGGCGCTCGTCTGCGTCAAGACCCAAAAAGTAACCCGCAACGGATTCGAATCTCGCGCGTTGATGCGGCGTCGGGACGCCGCAGTCGCTCTGAGACCATCGTGGTACGGTCGGGCAATGGGACTCATCGGAGCGGTGATCGGCCTGATCCCCGTCGTGCTCGTCGCGGCCGGTCTGACCGCGCTCGGCGTTCGGCTGCGGCGGCGCGCGATGGACCGTGGGCAGTATCCGCACCGAGACCTGCCGTGGTATCTCGGTGGCGTGCCGGACATCGAGCTCGACACCCCGCAGGACCGGCCGAGGCGCGTCTCGAAGTACTAGAGCGGTCGGATCACTCGCCCTTCCATGCGGGCTTCCGTTTCTCCATGAACGCCTGCACGCCCTCGCGGAAGTCGCGGCTCATGTAGCAGAGAAGGATGAGGTCCTCGCTCTCCTCCGGCAGCATCCGGTCGCGGATCCGGCGCAGCGCCTCTTTCGTTGCCTGCAGCGTGAGCGGTGCGTGCGACGCGATCTGCCGCGCGAGCTCTTCGACGCGCGGCACCAGCGCGTCCTCGTCCCTGGTGACCTCGTTGTAGAGGCCGATGCGCAGCGCCTCCTCCGCATCGACGAGGCGCGCGGTGAACACGATCTCTTTGACCCGCGCGACCCCGACGAGCGACGACAGGCGCACGAGGTTGGCCATCGAGAAGCAATTGCCCAGCGTGCGCGCGACGGGAACGCCGAAGCGCGCGGACGGCGCGGCGATGCGCAGATCGCAGGCCGCGGCGATCGCGGCGCCACCACCGACGACCGGGCCGCGAAGCGCGGCGATCGTCGGCACACGCACGCGCTCCAGCGCGCCCAGCCACGCGTCCATGCGCGCCTCGTACTCCAGCGCGTCCTCGTTCCGAGTGAACTCGCTGAACTGCGAGATGTCGGTCCCCGCGACGAACGCGCCACCCGCGCCGGTGAGGACCAAGGCACGCACGCCGCGGTCGGCGTTCACCTCACCGGCCACTTCGGCCATGCGCTCGTACATCGCGAAGGTCATCGCGTTCCGGGCGTCGGGCCGGTTGAACGTGAGCCAGACGACGTCGCCACGGCGCTCGACGAGCACGTCGCTCATGCGGCCGCCACCGTGCCGCGCGCGACGAACGCGCGCACCTCGTCGTCCGAGTGCCCGATCTCGCGCAACACCTCGGCCGAGTGTTCGCCCAGGAGCGGCCCGGCGCGCTCGAGACGCGCCGGCGACGAGCGCAGACGCAGCGGCGTGCCAAGCGCGCGCACCGTACCGAGTCGCGGGTGCGGCAGATCGACGAAGAAGCCGCGCTCGCGCAGATGCGGATCGGCGAACACCTGCGCGTAGTCCTGGATCTCGCCGCAGGGCACGCCCGCCTGCCGCAGCAACGCGAGCCAGTGCGATGCCGGGCGCGTCGCGGTGACCTCCTCGATGAGCGGGATGAGCTCGGCCTTGTTGTGGCGGCGGAGCGACCCATCCGCGAACCGCGGATCGCGCTCGAGCCGCTCGAGCCCCAGCGCCGCGCAGAACGCGCGCCAGTTCGGCGGAGTGGTCGCCCCGAGCACGAAGTGCGTGTCGGCGGCGCGCACCGCCTGATAGGGGCCGATGAGCTTGTGCGCCGATCCCGCGGCCCGTGGGATCTCACCGGTGGTGAAGTACTGACCGGCCTCCCACACCGCGAGCGATACCGACGACTCGTACATGGAGATGTCCACGAGCTGCCCGCGGCCCTCGCGCTGGCGGACGCCGAGCGCGGCGAGGATGCCGATCGTCGCGTACAGGCCCGCTGCGAGATCGGAGATGGACACGCCGACCTTCACCGGCACGCCGTCCTCCTCGCCGGTGACGCTCATGAGGCCGCTCATCGCCTGGACGATGATGTCGAGCGCCGGGCGATCGGCGTAAGGGCCATCGAGGCCCCAGCCCGTGACCGCCGCGTACACGAGCCGCGGATTCGCGTCGAGCAGCCCCTGTGGCTCGAGGCCGAGGTCGCGCATCGTGCCCGGCCTGAGGTTCTCGACCACGACGTCGGCGCGATGGGCGAGCCGGCGGAAGATCTCCGCGCCGGCCTCCTGCTTCAGGTCGAGCGCGACGCTTCGCTTGCCGCGATTGAGGCGAACGAAGTTGCCACTCTCGCCGTCGACGATCGGCTCGAGACGTCGCGACAGATCGCCCCCGCGGGGGTCCTCGATCTTGACGACGTCCGCGCCCAGGTCCGCGAGCTGCATGCCGCAGAACGGACCCGCCATGTAGTTGCCGACTTCGAGAACGCGAATCCCGTCGAGGGGCGGCTGTGGCATGACGCGGAGTCTACGGAGAGGGCCGCTCTGAGGACGCGGGCGCTGCGGATCAGCACGCTCCCCATCGCTCAGCGATGGCGTCGCCTCGAATGCGCCACACGCCACCACGCGATCCGGTCGAACCGATCACCCAGACATCCTGGCCGTTCACGAAGACGCTGCGCAGATCGCACGTGGTGCCGAGATCGAACTTCTTCGCCGGCCTGATGCCCGGCTGAGTGTGGTCTCCGCCCGCCGCGTCAAGGATGAGGACCGTACCCGCGTCACCGACGATCCATTCCCTGCTTCCCATGTGTGCGATCGCACGCAGGTTCGTCGTGACGCCGGTTTCCACCGGCTTCCACGTGCCGTCGAATACGAGAACGGTCCCCGCATCGCCGGCCGCCACCGCGCTCTGCGGGCCCGCTGCCCAGACCGCTCGCAGCGTGACCGTGACGGCGGTCGGCACCGGACGCCAGCCGGCCGCTTCAAGGCGATAGCTCGCTCCCTGCGCGCCAACGACCCACGCTGACTGCGGCCCGAACGCGACGATGCCGTAGAGGTCCTCCTCAAGCCCGCGCGCGTACTCCTGCCACGATCCGCCGGATAGGAACATGACCGTGCCCGCCGTGCCGACCGCCATCGCGCCCTCGCGCATGGCCGCGACCCCGATCAGGTCCGCGAGCGTCACGTCGAACGACGTGATCTGGCGCAGCCGGTCGTCGATGATGAGCATCGCGCCGACGGGACCGACCGCGTAAAGCGTTCCCTCATCGCACGATGCCTGGTTGAGCGTGCGCAGCGTTCCGTCGATCAGCGTCCAGTGCTCTCCGTCGTACCGGAGCAGTCCGCCGCCGTTGGTCACGACCCACAGACCCTGCCCCGTCGCGCACGCTCCGGTGAGCGACTGGCGGAAGACCTGTGGATCCGTGGTGGGCACAGGCGTGGACGTCGGCACCGCGACCGTCCGGACGGGCGTGGCTCGCGGCGTTGGACTCGGTCGCGCGACCGTCCCGATCGCGAGACCGGCGCCGATCGCGGCAACGACGAGCAGGACGGCGATGATGCCGACGTAGCCGAGCGGCACCGGAGGCAGCGCCGTTCCGCCTGCGGGTGGCGACGTGGGGGTCGGCGGCCCGGCGACCTCGGGCGCCTTTTGCGGATCGTGTGCCTTCTCCGGCTCGGGCGTCTTTGGTGCGTCGCCGTTGGACGACGGTGGCGTGGCCGCCACTACAGCCGAGCGAGGGCGGACAGCGGGAGCCGCAGCTCACGCTGACGCACGAGTGATGGCTGGAAGGGCACCTTACATCGCCTCGAGACGGCGGATGCGCTCGGCGATCGGTGGATGCGTGTCGAAGAGCCCATCCATGGCGCGTGGCGCGTCTTTCAGCGGGTTGGCGAAATACAGCGACGCGGTCGCCTTATTCGCCACCTCGAGCGCCTCCTTGTCCGCGGCGATCTTCCGCAGGGCGCTCGCCAGGCCGGGCGGATATCGCGTGAGCAGCGCGCCTGACGCGTCGGCGAGGAACTCGCGCTGACGTGAGACGGCGAGCCGGATCAGCTGGGCGATGATCGGAGTGAGGATGGCGAGCACGAGCGCGAGGATGAGGATGAGGGCGCCGGTGTTGGCGCCGCCGCGGTCACGCCGCCCACGACCCCAGAACATCGAGCGCATGCCCCAATCGGAGAGGAGCGCGACGGTCCCGACGAGCACGGTCACGAGGAGCATCACGCGGATGTCGTGATTGCCCACATGCGAGAGCTCGTGCGCGATGACACCCTCGAGCTCGCTGCGGTCCAGCTTGTCGATGAGGCCGCTCGTCACCGCGATCGACGCGTGCTTCGGGTCGCGGCCCGTGGCGAAGGCGTTCGGGGCGGTGTCATCGATCACATAGATACGCGGCGGAGGGATGCCCAGTCCGATCGAAAGGGTCTCGACTATGTTCCGGAGCTGCGCCTCCTCGCCGGGTGCGAGCTCGCGCGCCTGACTCTGCGCGAGAACGAGCTTGTCGCCGGCGAAGTACGACGCGGTCGCGGAGACACCGGAGAGGCCGAGCGCCGCGGGGACCATCGCCAGCCCGCCGCCGGGCGCGAAGATCTCACCCACCGCGAACCCCAGCGCCGACAGCAGGCCGGTGAATACGGTGATGAGCGCGACGGTCCGCCAGCGATTCGCTGCGACAGCGTCGTAGATATTGAGCCGGGACGGCGGAGCGGCCACTCCGGCTTAGCTGAACGACACCTTTGGCACCTCGCGCTGGGCCGGGTCGGTCAGCTCGAAGTACTGCTCGGGGGTGAACCCGAACATGCCCGCGATGATGTTCGTCGGGACCGTTTGGATCGCGGTGTTGTAGTCGCGAACGTTCCCGTTATAGAAGCGGCGCGCGAAGGCGATCTTGTCCTCGGTCGCGGTGAGGTTCTCCGACAGATCCTTGAACTCCTGGATCGCCTGCAGCTGCGGATACGCTTCCGCGACGGCGCGCAGATTGAGCAGCGCGGCTCCAAGAGCGTTCTCAGCCTGCGCCCGCTGTTCCGGCGATCCGGTCTGCGCCGCGGCCATGGCATCGGACCGGGCCTTGGTGACGGCCTCGAACGTTTGGCGCTCGTGAGCGGCGTAACCCTTCACGGTCTCGACGAGGTTCGGGATGAGATCCCAGCGTCGCTTCAGCTGGACGTCGATGTCGGCCCACGCCTCACGCACCCGCTGGCGCAGCGTGACGAGTCGGTTGTACAGACCGACAACGAAAACGATGATGAGTCCGATGACAACGAGCACGATCAGGATCTCCACGGCGTCCTCCCCTTACCTACGGCACGGTCAATCATGACATCAGCGAGCACCGCGCGAGCAGTGCGCGGGACTACGCCGTCGCCGGGCGGATGATCGGGCCGCGGGTGACGCGCGGGAGGCGGAGTCGGACGAGCGAGCCCAGCGTCGAGGGGCTCTCGATATCGAGCGATCCTCCGTTGGCCTCCATGAGCAGCCGGGCGAGCTCGAGACCGAGGAAACGCTCCGTCACCGCGACCGCGCGCGGGTCGTCGGCGCGTCCGGGATCGTCGAAGAGAGCGCGATCGTCGGCGCGCAGCGGTACGCGAGAGCGATCGCTGACATCGACCCACGCGGATTGCGCGTCGGCGCGGACGGCCACATTCACGTATTCGCTGGAGTGCTGCAGTGCGCTCCGGATGACGCTCTCGATCGCCTGCCGCAGCCGGTCGACATCGGCCTCAACGACCGGAGCTTCCGATCCGAGCGTGATGATCACGCGCGGCTTGTCGGCGATCGCCGCGACCGCCTCGCGGACGATCTCGTTGAGCTCCGAGAGCTTTCGCGTCAGGAGGAGACGCTCGCTCTGGAGACGCCCGAGGGAAACGAAGTCGCGCGCCAGGAACTGCAGCTCGTGCGCGCGGAGCTGAAGCTCCTGCACCGTGCCGCGTTGTTCGGAGCTCGCGGGTGTGTCCCTGTCGAGCCTCGACGCCAAGGTCGCGATCGCCTCAACGGGGCGCGGCAGCTCGAAGTCGAGGACGCGGAGGAAATCCTCGCGCTGTCGGTCGATCACCGCGAGACGCGCCGCGCTCGTGCGCTGTCGATCGAGCAGCACGGCGATCGCGATGAAGATCACCAGCCGCGTGAAGCTGTTCCAGGCCGACGCCGCCACCGACACTCCGCCGCGATTGATGGTGTCCGCGAAGAGCCATGCGAGCGCCCCGGCGACCGCGAGGATCACACCCGGTCCGCGCCCGACGAACCAGGCCGTCACCACGACCGGTATCAGGTAGAAGAGGGAAAAGCCGATGTCGGGTCCGGACAGGAGATCGACCAGGCAGATCGAAGCGACGGCCACCAGCGAGAGTACGGTCAGCGAAAGCTTGCGGCCCACCCTTACGCGAGCAGCGAGCGCACCGCGGCGGCGATGTCGCGGCCCGAGATCCCCGCCGCCTCGAGGAGCTCCGCCGGCTTGCCGGACGTGGGCATGTCATGCACCGCGAGGTGCCGCAGCGCGATGTCCTTCACGCCGAGTGAGACGAGACCCGAGACGACCGCGTCGCCCAGGCCGCCCTCGGGCCAGTGGTCCTCGACGACGACGAGACGCCCACCAGTGGCGCGCACAGCCTTCGCGATCCCGCTCGTGTCGAGCGGTTTGACCGAGTACGCGTCGATGAGCCGGATCTTCACACCGGCCTTCGCGAGATCGTCGGCGGCCTTGATCGCTTCGTGGACGGTGATGCCGGCGGCGACCACCGTGACCTTGTCGTCGGCACCGCCGCCGCGCACGACGCGACTGCCGCCGATCGGGAACTCGTCCTCGGCACCGTAGAGGAGCGCGGTCTTTTCGCGCGTGGTGCGGATGTAAGAGATGCCGCGCAGGTCGGCCATGGCCACGACGAGCTTCGCGGCCTGGTTCGCGTCGCAGGGGTAGAGAACCGTGCTGCCATGCACCGCGCGCATCATCGCGAGGTCTTCGAGCGCCATCTGCGACGGCCCGTCCTCGCCGATCGAGACTCCGGCGTGCGAACCGGACAGACGGATGTCCGCGCGCGAGATCGCGGCCATGCGGATGAAGTCGTACGCGCGGGTGAGGAACGCCGCGAACGTGGACGCGAACGGCACGAAGCCGACGACCTGCATGCCGACCGCGACGGCCACCATCCGCTGCTCGGCGATGTACATCTCGAAGAAGCGATCGGGGGCGGTCTTCCTGAAATCTTCGGCGTGTGTCGAGTTGCTCACTTCCGCGTCGAGCGCGACAACGTCGGCGCGCGCGGCGCCGAGAGCGGCGATCGCTTCGCCGTACGCCTTCCGCGTGGCGACGGGCTCGGTGTAGCGCTTCAGCACCGGTGCCTTCGGCGGTGGCGCCGGTGCGGGCCGCCGGGCCGGCGGACTCGGCGTCTCGAAGACGCGCGAGGGCTCGTCGCCGATCTCCGCGAGCGCCTGCTTTGCCTGCTCCGCGTCGAGCGCCTTGCCGTGCCACCCGGGCTTGTCCTCGAGGAAGGAGACGCCTCTGCCTTTCACGGTGCGGGCGACGATCGCCGTCGGACGTGAGGCCGAACGCGCGCGCGAGAACGCGTCGTCGATCTGCGCGAGGTCGTGACCGTCGATCACGATCGCGTCCCAACCGAACGCCTCCACGCGCGTCGCGTACGCGTCGGTGTTCCACTCGAGCTCGGTCGGGCCGCGCTGGCCAAGGCGATTGACATCCAGGATCGCGGTGACGTTCTCGAGTCCCTCATGGCCCGCGAGATCGAAGCCCTCCCAGATCGAACCCTCGGCCGATTCGCTGTCCCCAACGACGACCCAGACGTGGAAGGGCGCCTTCAGGAGCCGCTTGCCGGCCAGCGCGACGCCGACCGCGATCGGCAGACCCTGCCCCAGCGAGCCGGTCGCGACATCGACCCACGGAAGGATCGGCGTGGGATGACCCTCGAGGCGCGATCCGAATTTGCGGAACGTGAGGAGCTCTGCATCGTCGATCGCGCCCGCGGCGCGGAACATCGCGTAGACGAGCGGCGACGCATGGCCCTTGGAGAAGATGAGGTGATCGCCCGCGGGCGCGTCGGGTTGGTCGAAGTCGTAGCGAAGATGACCAGCGAGCAACACGGCCATGAGGTCTGCTGCGGAGAGTGACGATGTTGGGTGCCCCGAACCCGCGGCGGTCGAACAGCGGATGCTGTCGGCCCGAAGCTGGCGCGCCAGCGAGCGGTACAGATCGAGGCGCGTCGCGGCCTCGCTCACGGTCGCCACGATCACACCCTACCGCAGGACGACCAGGCGGACCGAATATCCTCGGTCGCACCACGGGGGTGACGGCATGGACATCGGGCTTTACGGCCTCGGCCGGATGGGCGGCAACATGGTCACGCGTCTGGTCCGGGGCGGCCATCGCGTCGTGGCCGGCAATCGCAGCGCGGGGCCGGTCGACGAGGCGAAGAGCGGCGGCGCCGTCGGTGCCTACACGATCGAGGAGATGGCGAAACAGCTGAAGGGCCCGCGCGTCCTCTGGTCGATGGTGCCCGCGGGTGAGGCGACCGATCACACGCTCGACGAGTTCGCGAAGTACGCGAACAAGGGCGACGTCCTGGTCGACGGCGCGAACTCGTACTTCCGTGACTCGATGCGGCGCGCGGAGAAATACGGGGCGATGGGCTTCGATTACCTCGACGTCGGCGTCTCCGGTGGCGTGTGGGGCCTCGAGAACGGCTACTGCATGATGGTCGGCGGCAAGGCCTCCGCGGTCGAGCGCGTGAAACCGGTGCTCGACACGCTTGCGCCTCCGAACGGCTGGGCGCATTTCGGCAAGAGCGGCGCTGGGCACTTCGTGAAGATGGTCCACAACGGCATCGAGTACGGAATGATGCAGGCCTACGGCGAAGGCTTTGAGCTGCTGCATGCGAGCGAGTTCGGCCTCGACATGAAACGCGTCGCCACCGTCTGGATGCAGGGCAGCGTGGTGCGTTCGTGGTTACTCGAGTTGGCGGAGCGCGCGTTCGAGCAAGAGGGTCCCGACCTCGCGAACATCAAGGGCTGGGTAGCTGACTCAGGCGAGGGCCGCTGGACTATTCAGGAGGCGATCGCGCATGACGTGCCGGCAACGGTCCTTGCGCATTCCTTGTTCGCACGCTTCACGTCGAGACAGGACGACTCGTACGCGATGAAAGTCGCCGCCGCACTGCGGAATCAGTTCGGGGGCCACGCAGTCAAGAAGTGAGACAGCCGTTGCGACATTGCGGTGTGCGGCGTGGCGAGACGCCGCGGCACTGCTCTCGCTCGCTGCTGGCTACGCCGGCCCGCTGTTCACGGAGCGCGATCTGTTCGGGCCGGCTGGGCGCAGACGCTCGCTCGAGCAGCGCCGCGCCGTCCACGCCACGCCTCACGCCGCCACGTCGTGCCGGCTAAGGGAGTGACGGTCACGGTCGCGAATCCCTTACGCGAAGGCTTGCGACTTGCGCGTAGTCCGGAACCTGCCTGTCTCGTCATCTTCGGAGCGTCGGGCGATCTCACCGCGCGCAAGCTGGTACCGGCGCTGTACAACCTTGCGCTCCAGCATTTGCTGCCGGCCAGCTTCGCGGTGATCGGTTCGGCTCGGCGCCCGCTGACCACGCCCGAGTTCCGGACCGAGCTGCATGACGCCGTGGCGGAGTTCAGCCGCACGCGCCCGATCAACGAGGAGGTCTGGACGACGTTCGCGCGCGGGGTCCACTACGTCCAGACGGCGGACGACGGTGGGTACGACGAGCTGGGCCGCGTGCTCGCCCGCATCGACACGCAGATCGGCGCGAACGGCAACCGCCTCTTCTATCTCGCGACGCCACCGGCCGCGTACGAGCCGATCATCCGCGCGATCGGAGCGCACGGCCTGCGCGGAGAAAGCGGCTGGTCGCGCGTCGTGGTGGAGAAGCCATACGGCCACGACCTGAAGAGCGCGATGCAGCTGACGAGCGTCATACAGGAGGTCTTCCGCGAGGACGAGGTCTTCCGCATCGATCACTACCTCGGCAAAGAGACGGTGCAGAACATCCTCGTGCTGCGCTTCGCGAACAGCATCTTCGAGCCGATCTGGACGCGTCAGTACGTGGATCACGTGCAGATCACGGCCGCCGAGTCGATCGGGATCGAAGAGCGCGCCGGCTACTACGACAGCGCCGGGGCGATGCGCGACATCGTGCAGAACCACCTCCTGCAGCTTCTCGCGCTCGTCGGCATGGAGCCGCCCGCGGCATTCGATGACCGCTCGGTGCGTGACGAGAAGGTGAAGGTCCTGCGCGCGCTGCGGCGGATACCGGCCGACCACGTCAGCGCGCTCACCGTCCGTGGTCAGTACGGTCCGGGGTTCATCGGCGGCGAGCGCGTTCCCGGGTATCGCGAGGAGAAGGGCGTCGCGCCGAGCTCGCAGACCGAGACCTACGTCGCGCTCAAGTGCTTCATCGACAACTGGCGCTGGGAGGGCACGCCCTTCTACATCCGCTGCGGGAAGCGGCTGCCGAAGCGCTCGACCGAGATCGCGATCCGCTTCCGTGTCGCGCCGCACCGGATCTTCACGCGCGAGGCGTCTGAGGGCGTCGAGGCCAACGAGCTCGTGATCCGGATCCAGCCCGACGAAGGCATCTCCCTCACCTTCGGGGCCAAGGTCCCGGTCCAGGGCCTACGGATCCGGTCGGTGAACATGGACTTCGGCTACGGCGAGTCGTTCATGGTGGATGCGCCGGACTCGTACGAGACCCTCATCCTCGACGCGCTCCGCGGCGACGCGACGCTCTTCACGCGCCGCGACGAGGTCGAGCAGCAGTGGGCGTTCGTCGACCCGATCCTCGCCGGCTGGCATGAGGACCGGCAGCCGCTGGCGACGTACCCAGCCGGTTCGTGGGGGCCGGAGGACGCCGAGGGGCTGATCGTTCGCGACGGCCGGACCTGGCGACGAGCGTGACCCTCGTGGACGACGCCTTCTGGGGCGCGAGCGCGACGAGCACCGACGCGCTCGAGCGCGAGCTCGCGCGACTCCGCCGCGCCGCCGTCGCGCACGCGAAGGAGCGCGGGCGAACGCTCGCGCGAGCATCGGTGCTCAACCTGGTCGTGTACTCGGAGCGCGAGATCCACGCGCGCCGCGCGGCGCGAACCGTGGCCGACCTTGCCCTCCGTCACCCGTCCCGTGCCGTGATCGTGCTCGGGGACAGGGGTCGCGAGGGCGTCGTCGCGTCGGTGGAGCTTCACTGTCACGTGCCGCAGGTCGATGGCGCGCAGCCCGTGCTGTACGAGCAGATATTCGCGCGCGTTCGCGGAGATTTCGACGAGCGTGTGGCGAGCGTCGTCATTCCGCTGCTCGTTCCCGACCTGCCGGTCTTCCTGTGGTGGACCGGCACGCCGCCCAGCGATGCTCGCCATCTCGACGATCTCGTGGGCCTCGCCGACCGGCTCATCGTCGATTCGGCTGACTTCGCGCGCGCCGACCGCACGTTGCCGGAGATCGCGTCGCTGTCGCGCCTGAAGGTGGGTATCACCGATCTCAACTGGGCGCGGCTGACGCATTGGCGCGAGCTCGTCGCCCAGTTCTTCGACGTGCCCAACTGGCGTCCGTTCCTCGACCGGATCACCGGAATCCGCGTTGGGTTCGCGGTCGACATGGACGGCCGCGACATCCATCCGTCGCAGGCCCTGCTGCTTCTCGGGTGGCTCGCGTCGCGTCTTGGCTGGCAGCCCGTGGAAGCGCTCGCGCCGGCGGAGGCGGGCGGTCTGCTCTTCCGTATGAAGCGCGCGGACGGCGCGGCGGTCATGGTGCGCCTGCGGCCGCGGTTCGAGCGCGGCCTCGACGCCGGCGATGTATCCGGCCTTCGCATCCAGGCCGCGAGCGCACGAGCCACGGCGGAGTTCGTGATCAAGCGCGCGCCGGACGACCGCCACGCTACCGCGACCGCGTTCGTGGACGGCTCCGTCCGAGGCGAGCGAGTCATTCCGCTCCCCTCACTCGGCATCCGCGAGCTCCTCGGCGAAGAGCTCGCGATCGCCGGAAACGATCGGGTCTACGAGGACGCGCTGCGCACGCTGATGGGACTGGCCTGAGCCTTGCGGCACCCATGAAGGACATGCCGAACGACGAGCTCGCCGCGGCCAAGCGCGAGGACGCGCCGGAAGGACGCCTGCTCGCGGACAGGTACCGCCTCACCGTTCGTATCGACGAGGGCGGCGCCGGGGAGGTGTGGCAAGCGCGCGACGAACGGCTCGGCCGGGACGTCGCGATCAAGCTCCTCGGCGCGAACGCGGACGACGCGTTCCGCGAGCGATTCGCCGATGAGGCGCGGCGCGCCGCGTCGGTGATCCACCCGAACGTCGTGACGGTCTTCGACGAAGGCCGGGACGGAGCGGACGCGTTCATGGTCATGGAGCTCGTACGCGGCCGGACGCTGCGCGACGTCGTCGCCGACCGCGGCCCGCTGCGACCGCACGAGGCGGCGCGCATCGTCGCGCAGATCGCCGCCGCGCTCGACGCGGCTCACGAGGCGGGCGTCATCCACTGCGACGTCAAGCCGGCGAACGTCATCGTCGATCAGCAGGGCACGGCCAAGCTGACCGATTTCGGCATCGCGCGCGCCGCGCGCGGACCGCGCGAGCACGAGCTCATCGGCACGGCGCGATACATCGCTCCCGAGCGTATCGAGGGCAAGGCGCCGACGGAGCGGAGCGACGTGTACAGCCTCGGCCTGGTGGCGTACGAGCTCATTGCCGGCCGACCTCCGAACGCGGAGATGGAGACCGAGGACCTTCTGCGGGTGCGTCTGGATGGACGTGCGCCGTCGCTGCGCTCGGTGCGCGTCGGCATCAACGAGGAGATCGACACCGTGATCGCGAAAGCGCTCGCGCGCGATCCGCAGGCTCGCTACGCGAGCGCGGGCGCGTTCGCGCGCGATCTTCTCGCCGCGTCGCAGCGCGACGACGCGACCGGAGTGCTGCCGCCGGTGTCGGCACGGCCGCTGCGGGCCGGTGGCCGCCGCGAGTTCCGCGTCGACACGACGATCGCGCTCCTTGCCATCGTCGCCGTTCTTATCGCGACGCTCGCGGTCTTCGCGTCCTTCCAGGGCCGCGCGGGCAACACGCCGCCCGCGGCGAGTCCGGTCGCATCGGCCGCAGCGCGCGTCGCGCCGAACGTGGTCGGAAAGAACCTGAACCAGGCAGCCAACGAGCTCATCGCGGCCGGATTCCGCTCACCAGTGCCATGGCAGGTCGATCCGCTCGCGCGCGGGACGGCCTGCAGCGTGGTGCGTCAGGAGCCGGCGGCCGGCACGGCGTTCGCGGTCGGCGCCGAGGCGCGTCTCTTCATCGTTGGGAACAACTGTGGCGGCAACAGCGGAAAGAAGGACAAGGACTGACGCGCGTGGCGACCGGTGTGAGGACGGACACAGGCCGCGTGCGGGAGGGGAACGAAGACCGCTACCTCGTCCGCGACGAGCGGGGCATCACTCTGCTCGCCGTCGCGGACGGAGTCGGTGGATCGAGCGGCGGGGAGATCGCGGCGGACGCCGCGCTGGTCGAGCTCGGGACTCGCTTCTTCGGAGCGCCTGCGGACCGGCCGACCAGCGACGCGCTCGCGGAGGCGATGCGGGACGCGAACGCCGCCGTCCTGCGCGCGGCCGGCTCATCGGGTCATCGCGACGCCGCGACGACCATCGTTGCGGCCGCGGTGCGCGCGAACGAGGCGATCATCGCGAACCTCGGCGACAGCCGCGCGTACCTGATCCGCGACGGGATCTCACGGCAGCTGACGGAAGACCACTCGGGCGACCTGGAGCACGCGATCACGCGTTTCGCCGGTGATCCGCGCGGCATCCAACCCGACATCTTCGTCGAGAGCCTTCGCCCGGAGGACCGTCTCCTCCTCTGCAGCGACGGTCTCACGCGCCACGTCACACCCGAGGAGATCGCTGCGGCGGTCGGCGGCAGCGAGGACGTGCGCGTCGCGGCCAGCGCGCTCGTCGATCTCGCGAACGCGCGCGGCGGCGAGGACAACGTCACGGTGCTCCTCCATGCCCCGGGTCGACCGGCGACCGTCGCGCGCGCCGCGGGGCGAGCGGTGGCCTTTGCCGTGTTCGCGCTGCTCCTCCTGGTCACCGTCGGCGGTGCGATCGCCGTCCTCTACGCGGTGGGCTCGGCACCTCCGCCCGCGACCGCGACGCCGAGCGCTTCCGCGTCGCCGGCGCCGACCGCATCCCCGTCGCCGACTCTCAGCCCGTCACCATCGCCCTCTCCGACAGCGAGCCCGAGCCCCTAGGGGGGTTGCAGGGGGTTCTCCCCCTGCGATGAGCAGGGTTCTCCCCCTGCGATGACTAGATCCCGAAGCGCTCGAGGAGCCTTCGCGCGGCCGGCGCGCCGATCGCGACCGCGAGCGCGCCGATGACGACCGCACCTTCGATGATCCAGGCTCCCGCGACCGTCGCGACCGTCAGTGGGTTGGCGCTCACCGGCGTCGGGCACGATTCCGTCGGATAGAAGGTCGGGTCGTAGTGCCAGGTCGGAAGGATCTCGTAGATGCTCCCGAGCTCGCCCGGGATCGGCAGCCCCGAAACGTACGGATAGAAGATGACGAACGCCGCGGCGGCCACGCCGAGGAACACGAGGACGCCTTTCCGCCGACGCTCCCAGAGCACGGCCAGCACCGCGGCCAGCGAGAGCAGATAGAACGGCAGGACAGTGAAGAAGTGATAGAAGAAGAGCACGCGCGAGATCGGAATCCACGCGATGTACTGCGTGAGCATCGCCAGCGACAGGACGCCCAGCGACCACGACCGCGTGCGGATCGCGAGCGCGACGGTGAGCGCGGCGGCCGGCAGCGCGGCCCAGTACAGCACGATGTTGCCGGCGTCGTAGATGTAGCCGTTGGTGCCGCCGGTGCTCTGGCCGAAGTACCAGTAGACCGGCTTGAGATCGAGCGGCCAGCTCCACCACGGCGACCCCGCGCAGTGCGGCGCCGTGAGCGAGCTGTGATACCAGAACATCTGCTGCGTCAGCTCCCACAGGTTCCAGCCGTACGGAGCGGTCGGCCCACCGAAATGCGGGATGTACCCACCGAGATAGATCGCCAGCGGGATCAGGGCGAAGCACGCGAACAGCCGGGCCGCGTTGCGCCCGCGACCGGCGAGCAGATCGAGTGGACCACCGGTCCCGGGACGGCCCCGTTCGTACGCGAACGCCGTCATCGCGACGGACAGGACGAAGACGCCACCCAGCGTGTAGACCGCGGCCCACTTCGATGCGACGCCCAGTCCAAGCAGCACGCCTGCGATCACGAGGTCGACGACGGCCCAGCGTCGCGGTGCATGCGCCGCGACGATGAAGTACCACGCGGCGACGATGAAGGTCGTCACGTAGATGTCGTTCATGCCGATGCGCGCCTGCGCGAACATCGAGCCGTCGAGCAGCGCCGCGGCTCCGACGAGCCAGCCGATCACGGGCGAGGCGAACAGGCGGCGCGAGAGCAGCACCAGGAAGAACGCCAGTACCGCCCCGAGCACGACACCGGGGAGGCGCCACGCCAGAGCGTGACGTCCCGTCTCGACGCGCTCGACGCCGCCGGACCCCGCGACCAGGAGCTTGTCGTCGTCGTTGTCGATGGCCAGGAGCGAACCCGACACGGGTATCGCCGTGTACGGTGACGCGCCGTGCACCTCGACCACAACGAGGCGGCCCT
>Ga0075421_100001090_pt1 | contig 30977 bp, 24 predicted proteins | sample SoiMetdeltSBSDD5_FD_75292 | JGI IMG/M metagenome (GOLD analysis project Ga0075421, IMG submission 75292) | Bulk soil microbial communities from a Populus tree surrounding site in Tennessee, USA - Soil MetaG P. deltoides SBSDD5 | ecosystem: Environmental > Terrestrial > Soil > Tree plantation... | reverse complement strand
CGTCGCCCGTGACGCCTACGGCTTCCGCAACCCCGCCAACCAACGCCTACGCACCCGCTGCGCCACCACCCGAAAAGCCAGAGGACACCTCAAACCCCGCTAACTTCGAAGAGCCCTCTTGCGTCAAAGGAAGCCCAGCGACTGGCGTACTTCCTGATGCTTTACGGGGGGTGGGAGGTCGAGGAGTTGCCTTCGCTGGACGGTGATCAGCTCGCCGAGCTCCGATACGTCGCCCAAGCAGTGGAGGACACAGGTCAAGGTTTTGAGACCATCGGTTCGTTGTCGTCGATGTATTCGAGACTTTTCGAGTCGTCCACAACCGGGCCCGCGGGAACGACCGCTCTCGACATCTCCGTCCGGCCAGGCATGCTAGTTTCCTTGGTCCCGCACGACTACACGTCCTCTGAACTACCGCTTTGGCGACTTCATTTGCAGCCTGCGTCGGCTGAGCCAGCACAACCAACCGCGGATTGTGTGCCTCCGGCCGCGGATTCATTAACGGCGCCACGCGAGGACTACGGCGAACCGAGAAGGCCTGCGTAGCCAGGGCGTCTGCACCGGCCTACCCAGATGAATGCGCTTCGGGAGTCCTCGGGGACCTGGCCGGCACGTCGATTGGCGTAGGTCCCGCGTAGCTGGCGGGCCTGGACTGTCGGGTCCAGTGCCCGCAAGCGCTGTGGGGCTCGACGGTCAGGGCGAGCGCGCAGGCCGCGGTCGATGCTTTCGCGGCGACTTGCGCTGCTTGCCGACGGCGGGCCTCGGCCCAACGGCACGCCTCGGCCGGACCGAAATTTGAAGTGGCTCGGGGCGACTTGCCGTGGCGGGCTTCTCGCGACGGACGGTTCTCAACTTGAGCAGCTTCTCCAGCCAGAGCACCTTGTCGTGTGATGCCTATGGGACCGTTACCTGAGCGAGGTGGACAGCGATCTGCGCCAGGGCCACCACGGTGGTGAGCACGGCTGCGAAGAGCGCGTAGGCCAGCAGTGCCTGCCACGGCATACCGATCCAGCTGCCCAGCAGTCCGCCCAAGCCGCTCAGCCCAGCAACGCCAAGGGTCTTCATGCCGCCACCGCCTGGCGCTTGACGAGACTCCGGAAGCGGCGGGCGCGGCTTTCTACGGCACTTGCCGACAATCCGACCTGTTCGCCGATCTCGGCGTGGGTGAGATCGCGCATCATCAGCAGGTAGATCATTTGCGTGGTTTCGTCCTGCCTTTTCAGCAGTTCCATCGCCGAGCTGAGCCGCGGGTCCTTGCTAGCGATGTCGCTGACGGCAGTCCCGATCTGCTGGTCCACCCAGACGGGATTCACGCCGTAGTTAAGAGCAGCCTCTTGAAGCTTGCCGCGACGCTCGCGCGCCCAGTGTTCGTAGGCGCGGCGGAAGTGGAAGGCGCAGGTGCCAATGAAATAGGTCTTCAGCCTTGCGCCGCCCTCCGGATCCCAGCGACTCGCCATGAGGGCGTTGCGTCGGAAGTCCGGCAGTGCGCGCAGGATGACCTCGCTGGCCAGTTCCATCCGGGCATCAGAGGAGACGCGTAGGGTCTCCGCATCGCCTGGATGCAGGGAAGACCAGGCGGTGTACTTCCCGACGAGTTCAGCTATCTTGCCCGAGCGGATCTTGCTCTGCAACGTCTTCCACGCGTACTCGCACAGCATGTCGGACAGCTGTTCCCACGCGCGGCCGTGGAACTCACCTGTTGGCGGGCCACCGCGACCGCCTTGGCGATCAGCTCGGCATGCTCACGGTTCTCCTGCAGGCGCTCGGCGTTCACCTGCACTTCTAGCTGCGCCAAGGGGTCAAAGACCTCGACTTGCATCCGTGCCATCAGTTCCTCAAGTCGTTGCTGACCTTGGGCGTCACAGCCCTGGCCCCTGACTTCCTCGTCTTGGGCCCATAAACTCCCCACTCCCCAAGTCTTACGTTCGCAGACACATACGACTTATGCGCTTCGCCGCCGTAGTTCCGTCGGGAGACTGCCGTGACCTGCGTCACATCCCGTCGCGAGGGTGAGGGAGCTGTACGGAAATTGGTCGCTCGCGCCCGCTCCCAGGGTCTATTGGCGCCGACAACGCCTCGCCACCCAGGCTGAGCCTCCTATATCGACGCCGCCGCGTCCCCACCTACCTAGATCAAACTGTCTGTCGTTGTTTATAGAGGCGAATCGGCGCGGCGAGCGGGTGCCGCCCCTGATCCCCCCGATGGGCCGTCCATTGACGAGTCGCTCAGCGACCCGATCGTGGCGCTGGTGATCCGGATTGGATGATCGGTTTCCGGTTCCCAATGAGATCCGCTATTCGTACAGCCGTGACCGCTCTCGAAACCCAACCCGCACCGAGTCTCCCATTCTCTTCGAGACGCCACATTGGGCGTGAAATAGGGCAAGTTGCATGCGGACGTTGATGGTTGCGACTATTTCCCGGTCAGACAAACACCGACTTGCCGTGGACCCACCACTCGAACCACAGGTACGGCGAGGCGTCGTTGAAGGCCATCAGTCAGCAATCCGGGACCGAGGACTGATCCGGGATCGCCATATGGTGGCTGTGGCAGCCGTCGCGGGCGCTCGGTTCTGTTCGGTCTTCCAGGCATGAGCTCCATGGATACGCTAGAACGGCAGGTCGACGTTAGGCCCAAGGTTGACGTGGGACCAGGTTTCATCCTCGCGGGCGGGTGTTTTCATGGCGACGATGACCTCGTTCGCCTGAGCACGTTGGGCAGCGATCGCCACGACCTGCTCGCTACCGGACGCGGTAGTGCCGGCGAACCCTCGGCGGACCAGCTCGACGAAGACCTCGCGGGCCAGGTAGCGCGTGTTGGAGTATGTGACCTCGAATCCGCCGCGGGCCCCAGTTCGCAAGGAACCATCCTCAATCGCGAGGCGCAGGTAATCTGCCGGCACGTACATGCCCTTGAGGACGAACCGGTCGCGGGGTGTGAAGTCCGTGGTCTTGACGAACTTGAACCAAAACGGGCTCGAAGCAAGCCGCCAGTCTCGGGAGGTCGCCGGGTTCTGTGGTCCAAGATTCATCCGCCGTAGCTGGTCGGCCAGGTCGTCCCGATTCATGTACGCCCAGCGATCGCCGTCGCCGTGCCCACGGGGACGCTTCCCCAGCCGCTTGTACTGCACCATCGTGTAGATATCGGCCCTCTGGTCCCAATACACCAGGTCGACGCCGAGGGCGTGCTCGAGCGGTTTGCGATTGACGTTCATGACAGTCAGGGCGAATCCGCCGCTGACGAAGCGGGTAACGCTGCTGCTCTCTGAAGGGAGCAGCTCGCTGCGCGGGTCAAACCGGCGCAGGTCCTCAGCAATCAGGTCGTCCTCGTTGTCGATCACGAACAAGGGGTTGAAAGTGGCGCCGAAGGGTGCCTCGTCATCAAGGGTCATACCAGCCGTGTGCAGGGCATCGGCGGGTGCCGCGACGCCCGAGATGTCGATCGCCAGCTGCACCGCGTCGCGTTCCTCCCTCAGCCGAGCCGCATGAGCACCGGTCACCGGCATGTCTGAGGTGCGCACTGCGGCGAGCCAACGCGCCGCTTCCGGCGACAACTGGCGCAGAGCCGCCACCAGGGCCTCGCCGACTTGCGGCGACAGCCGCGCCGGCTTCAGTGGCCCCAGCGTACGGCGATGATCCTTCAGTCGGCGCCGCTGTGCCTCGGGAGCGTGCAACCGGGAGACGGGCACCGGCGGCCGCAGTCGCAGTAGTGGTGTGACCAGGACACGGTCCTTGCCGGTCGCGACCGCCTGGAACGCACTCACGACGCCGATCAGTTCGACAGCGAGTTGATAGTCACCGTCAAGCGGGCGGTGTACGCCAAGCAACAGCGACCCCGGCTTTGGCCGCAGCGCCCGGTAGAACACGTCGGTGACGCGCTCGGTGATGCGGAACGCAGCTCGCCGTTCCTCGCCATCGAGGATCTCCTCGTCGATATGCCATAACACCACGTCACGCGAAGGCATGGTCTCAGGGTGCCAGGGAGTGCTCGACACGGGAATCGACGAAGTCGCTTGTGTCGCCGTGGCCTCGTGTAGGACAGATCGCGCTTGGCATCGGAGGTCTCCCCCATGCCAGCTGAACCGTTGTTTACGTCCGGCACGACGGCAGACCCGCAGGCGGGTCGGCTGCTGTGGCTCGGTGACATCAACCTGATGCCCGCGTACCCGCACACTGTGGACGAGGTTCGGTAGCTCTGGCAGCCGCGGGGCATGTCCTCAGCGACCGCGAAGCCACGTTGATCGTCACGGGCACGGGCATCGAAGTATGGACTGGCCGTGCCAGTCCGCACCAGGGCCTTGCTGGTATCCGCGTATCGCTTTCGCTAACGAGGACATAAGCCGGCAGCACATTCGGCCCGCCAGCGCACCGCGCCCTCCTGACCGCACCAGCCGACGGCCAGCCTTGTCAACCGCCGCCGAGCCCAGACCCGACCAGATGAGCGACCTGGTACATGGGCGCAGGTTGGTGCCCCGACTTCAGGCCTCTCAAGGCCTCGAACCGTACCCCCAAACGCAATGTCATCCAACCGTCGAGCTGCACAAACGTGCTCGAGGCGCAGGTCGATCTCCACGGCCGGATACATCCTTAAACTGCGCAAGATCATCCAGATTGTCGATCGCCGTTGACCTGCCTATTGACTAGCTGGTCCGGCTGGTGGACCTAGCCGCCCGCCCAGGATCGACCCCTGGGCGGGTCCCGTCAACTTGGGAACGCGGTTGCCGCCGACGCGGTGGAAATCGTTGGCCAATGGCGCTTGCCGGAAAGGTAGGCACGTCTGGCTGTTGCGGCGTGTCGCGCACCTGCACGCTGGTGGGTTGAATGTCTGAGGGCTCGTGCCGGTCGGGCGTGTTGGTCAACTAAGACAGTGGTGGTGCGGGCAGCTGCCATTGCCAGTCTTCGGGGGCGCGTGGCAATTGCTCCGGCGGTGTCCACCACGGCCGGGGAAGCCACCCGGGCAGAGGAAGCGGCCATCCGGGCGGCGGATTGAATCGCACGCTGGAGGGCGTGTCCCGCGGTTGGCCCTGCGTAGGTACCGTGTCGAAGAACTCCCGTGAAAGCGGATCGGAACGGCCGACGTGCAGATCGAAGCTGACACCACGATCATTGGCCTCGACCAGAGCGCGGCCGGCCGAGGTGACACCTCGCTTGGTGAAGCGGCGGATCGCCTGCAGCAACGGGGCGGCGTCGTCTGGGTCGAGTAGCCCGACTGCCAGCCCGTTCACCTTGACTTCGACGGTGTCACGGAAGGCGTGCGCATCCTGCACGAGTGCCTCCTGCAGCGTGGCATAGACCCATGCCTCGCCCTCGCCGCCCGACAACGGGATGAGCGGGTCGAGTTCCGCCGTAGTAGCGAACCGTACTGGGTAGCCCTGCGGCACCACCACATGCCGATTGGGCGGCGGCTCATTCGCTGGCACGACCAGGTGTGGCTCGCTTAGGTCGAGGCGGACGTTGCCGAAGAAGCGCTTCCGCTCGATCTCGTTGCCGATGCTGTCATAGTCGGGGTCGAGCTCGAACTTGCCACCGACCTCGGCCGACACTCGCGGGATCCAGCCCTGCTCGACGAGGTAGGAAAGCACGCCCGAGTAGTTCCTTGCGTCGACCTCGTAGAAACGTCCAACCACCTTGCCGTCAACGAGCACCTGGATTGTGTCGGAGCCGCTTCCCTGGTTTGGCACGAACTGCAGCGAGGCCTCGGCGTTCTGCACCAGCCACCAATCCGGACTGACGTCGTCGCCCAGGATCCGTCGGATCGCCTTGTAGTAAGTGGACTCCTCGAACAACTCGAACTCGTGCTTGCCGAGCTGACACCACAGTCGGAATGGCTTCCGGTGGGCACGCCCGCCCTGAGTCATCGCGTCATGGAACAGGACTTCGTCGGGATCCGGCGTATCGCTCACGCGGGCACGTACCATAGCCGACCTTTCCGGGGGTGGGAGTTGGGCAAGCGGGAACCAGCCAGAAGGCAGCTACCAGCCCGGCGAAGGGTTGGCCGCCCAGGTAGCGGGTTGAATTGCCAGCAACATTAAATTTGATCTCGACGTCGCCCGGAGTACCAGCCAGTCCTCGGGGTTTATGCTTCAGCTCGACTTCGGGGCGGAGCCGGTCGTGCACTGACTGATACCTCCAAGCGGGGCGGGGCCATCCTTGTCCGGCCTGGGTTCGTTCACATCGGACGGCTCGCCGTTGCGGTGACGCTGTTGGGCGAAGTTTGGTGGCCCCGCAGCTTGTCCAACGCGATCAGGGAGCGTTCGCATGCAGGGGTCTGGCATTACGGCCGTGGGGTGGTGCGCCGCTGTGGACGGCCGTAGAGCTTGAACACATCTTGTACTTGGCTCGCCCAGAACACGTAGGGCTCATGGACGTCATAGCCCAAGGTCTTGGCCATGTCGTAGAACCCTGCTCCAGGTTCTTTGTCGCCGTCCTTGTGGGTCACGATAGACGTCAAGGCCGGACGCCCGGCTTTATGCTCATCCTCGAAAACGGCTCCGAGAAGATGATTCATGAGTGCGGAGTATGGGTCGAGGTGGACGACATCGACGCTTCCTGCGACCTCGCTGTACCAGGTCATCCGCCGATCGTAGGCGGCGTCGAGAATCGCTTGCCGCACTTGGTCCTTGGCCTCTTCCCACTCTTGGTCGGTAAGACCGAACTGCCCTCCTGAACGCCGCATCGCACGACCTCCGCCTTCCCCGCAGACGCTGAACAGTCTTCCAGACACGCACTCAGCCACAGATGGTCCAGCTGGTTCGACCATCGTGCCGTAAAGGCGAGTGCAGCGATGTCTGGCCCGGCCGGTCCAAGTCCGGGCTGTGACCCTTTGGGAGTCAGCAACTGAAGGCGTTTTGGTACCTTGAATTCGCTGTGCCAGAACGCCTTCAGCTGGGACCGCCGCGCGCATCGTCACGACGGGACCGCGATGACCTCGACGTTGATGCCACGGGTTTCCAAGTACTGGCTGAGGCGTACAAGGGTCACCTGGCTGAACGTGAACAGGTCGTCCACATCGAGCTTGCCTCGGCCACCGATAGCCAGGACGATCTTCGCGGGAGACTCGGGAGCCGTTCGCGTTCCGCCGCTGCGGGTGGTTACCTTCTGGGCGAGGCCGCGCCGGCCCTCGGCGTCGTACAGCAGTTGTTCGACGGCGACGTGGACTTGGGCGAACAGGTGGCTCGCGTCGTCGGATCCGCGCAGTCGCTTGACGTGGATGAACTCGTCGTTGGGTCCGAGTAGGTCACAGTGCTCGACGCCACGGGGATGAACCGCGGTGTAGATGAGCTTGCGATCAAGGACGAGATATCGACCGTCCTGGTGTGCTACCAGTTCGTTGTAGTCCTTCTCCGCCATGTCTTCTGGCCAGCGCGGGAGAGCCAATGTGGACCTTGTGCCCAGGATGCGAGCAGCTTCAGTACGGACTTGGCTCTCGTAGTCTTGGGCGACGGCGAACCATCGTCCGTCGTGGAAAAAGTAGAGCCGGTCGTCGATGCGGGTTTCGAAGGCAATCCATTTGATGGCTGGTATTTGTGGGCTCAGCGCGTTGTCGTCGTCGGCCATCAGCATGACCTTCATCGTGCGGAGCAGGTCGAGCGGGTTCCGCGATGGGCACGTGTCGATGATCTCCTTGAGGTCGTCGATCGACAGCCACCGGAGCACGACGTCATCCTTCCGTGGAACGTGGAGCAGCCTAACTGTGTCAACCGCGCTGAACTCGTCGGACTGCTCCCACGGCCATCCTGTTCCAAGGCGCTCATCGGCCTGGCCGCGAAGCGCCGCGGCCAGGCGCCCGTCGAGCGTCTTGCGCTGGGGATGGCGAGGTTGCAACGGCATCAGCCTCGTCAGCAGCTCGAGGTCGGGATGGGCAATGGGCTGCGTCATGGTGGCGCTGACGCCGCTGAGGTCCCCAAGGAGTTCGGCGGGGTCACGGGCGAGCGGCATGTTCAGGGCGTCGGCGCCACGGATCGTGACGCTCTTTCCGTCGGAGGCGACGATGCCGCGTCCGACCACCTTGCTGACGACGGTCCCAAGTTCGGCGAGGCCGAAGGCCCGTACATCACCACCAGCTGGTATCGACCGTCGGTCTATCAGTGCTCGGCTGTCAATGGTGTGCCTGGTAACCGACCGCAGGTCGTCAACCTCGGCGACACGCGCCAGGTACTGCAGCCCGAAGCCCGGCTCAACCAGGCTGTAGTCGATCAGGTGGTGGCCCATGCCGTAACAGAGCGCATAGACGTGCTGTCCGACCGGCAGCAGGAGGACCGCGGCGGCGGTGTCGTTGGAAGCGTCGACGTCGAGACCCGTGTATCCCATAACATCTGCTGCCCAGCGGACCGTCGCAGCCCGGATCTGACCAACGATGAGCAGCCCGGTGGCCCCGGCCACGGTTGCAGGATGAGCAACGAACTCCGGCCGCTCCAGGTACTTGGCGCGCACGAGATCTTTAAGTTCGTCGGTGCCAGTAAGGCGGTACACAGTCGCCCTCGACCGGCAGGCGGGTGTTCGGGACATCGACATTCCTTCGCGTTGAGTTAGCCCACGTGCTCTAGCTCGTGGCCGTAAACGACATTTGATTGCAATAGAACCAAGATCACGGCGTTCTGGGTAAGAAAACTCTGATAACCCGGGTTATCAGATATCTTTGCAGCCAGGCGCGCGGTTGGCGCTAGAGTGAGTTGCCGGGATCGAGTCGATAGCAGGAGGTGTGCGATGCCGACCGATAGTCGCCTGCTCATCTCCATGCCGGAGATCGCTGAACTAGCTGGCGTCAAACGCCCGGTTGTCACGGTGTGGAGGCGCCGATACCAGAAGTCCTTCCCTGCACCGGTACCGGAGAATGCCGGCCGGCCACTCTTCGACGCCCGCGCGGTCCTGGACTGGTTGGTCGAGACCGGCCGCGCCGACCGTGACGTGCTAGAGCCTGACCTTCGACAGCACACCATCTGGCATCTCGGCTCAAGGATGAAGCCCGAAGACTTGCTTAGCTTTGCGACAGCCCTGATCTGCCTCCGTGCGCTTGATGGGGACGAACCGTTGCGGTCCGACGACGCCTGGGCCGCAGACCTTGCGCAACGCGCGAGCCGTATCGACCCGGCTGACAAGTTTCTGCAATCGGAGATCAAGACGCTGCCTGAGGATACGGGCTGGCTGATCGAGGCGGTTGACGATCTGGTGGAAGCAGCTTGGGGCTGTCGGCAAGCGTTCGAACGCCTTCTGGCCGCCAGGAACAGGCTTAATGTGCCCATGCTCTATCACGATGCAATCTCACCTGACCTTGCTGGACTCATCGCTAGGGTCAGCGGTGCGGCCGAGCGATTGGCGGTGCACGGCACCGTTACGGTGATAGACCCATGGGCGGGCACCGGTGATCTCCTCACCGCTGTCATGGCAGCACTCGGGGAGAACGGCCAGCCGATCGTTTCGGCTTCAACGAGCGAGGATCTGGCCCGACTGGTACGCCGTCGCCTAAGCGTCTGGGATCTACCGACAGCCAACATTGACGTCCGTACACAGAGACAATCGAAAGCGAATCCGGCGTGGCACCTAATGGTCACGGCGTTGCCCTACCGATCTCTCGAGAATCGAAGCCGAGACCGCCAGCTGAGATTCGTGGCCCAGATCGCGGCTGTCCTCGGCCCGGACCAAACTGCCGTTGTGCTCGGTCCCGCGGACCTGCTGTGCGATCAGCTCGCGCCCGCCGAGGTCGGGATCCGCAACGAGATCCTCCGCACCGATGCGGTTGAAGCGGTCATCACATTGCCCGGCGGGCTGATGCCGTTCCGTCCCGGGTACCAGACTGGTTTGTGGATATTGCGCAGAGACGAGTCAGGGCGTGGACAAGGCCGCGTCCTGCACGCCGACATTTCCGACCAGCCGCTTACAGCGCAAACGGTCGACGACCTCGTCGAGGACATCACGACCTGGCGTCGCGAGGGCTACCATCCCGCCGCGCACCGCCGGGCACTCACCAGCCCGGCAAGTGTCGCTGATCTGCTCTCTGGCCATAGTTCGCTTTCGGGGCTACGGCAACCCGATCTGCCCGAGGCCACATCCCTGCGGCATGCACGCGTGGCGCAACTCCTCGATCTACGAACACGGCTCGCGGAGCACGCGAAGCAGCCGCCAGGAGCAGCGCTCATCACCAACATCGCCGCGCGGGACGACCACGCCCGTCCGACCGTCACGATCGCCGGCTTGGCCAAGAACAAGGTGCTACGGCGCCTCAAGGGCGCCCGCATAGCGGACACGCACGTTACCGGTGAAGGACACCACCGGCTCATCGGAATGCCCGAACTCGCTGGTCAGCTACGACGAGGGCAGCGGATGATCGATCGGCTGGTCCTCGCCGCGCACTATCCTCATGTACGGCTCACCGAGCCAGGAGACGTGATCATCGCCGCCGGGGCTGCGGCCTATGTCGACATCGAGGGCTTCAGCGTCGTCGAGTACCCCGTAGCGGCCCTTCGAGTCAGCGGTGACGGGCGGACCATGACCCCTCGCGCGCTCGCAGCGTTGATCACCACGGCAGCGAACGGTCGCGCGCCTGGCGCCGTCCGAACCCGACGTCTCGACGAGATCACACTTCCAGTTCTAGAACCAGACGAGGTCGAAGAACTCGACAGGCTGCTCGCCCAAATAGACCAACAACGCCGGTGGGCGCGGGAACAGCTCGACATTCTCGACACGCTCAGCTGCACCGCGGTCACCGGCATCGCCGACGGCACACTGACCATCACACCGCACCAGTAATAGAACCAATGACGAGGAGAACCATGCCCCCCAGGAAGAAGGCCAGCGACCAGTCCGCGCTGCCCGGCATGCCAACAATGGCCGACCTACGCGACACGCTCTGGAAAGCCGCAGACAAGCTCCGTGGCTCCATGGACGCTGCCCAATACAAGGACTTTGTTCTCGGCCTGGTCTTCCTCAAATATGTGTCCGATTCCTTTGACGAGCGGCGCGAACAGATCCGCCAAGAAGTGCTCGACCAGGGCATCGCCGAGACGCGGCTCGACCAGTTTCTCGACGATATCGACGAGTACACCGGCCATGGTGTGTTCTGGGTGCCCGCCGAGGCTCGTTGGTCATACCTAGCAGCCAACGCTAAGGCCGAAGGCGCCGGCGCACTCATCGACGCGGCTATGGACGCTGTCATGCGTTCCAACAAGGCGCTGACCGCGGTCCTCCCGAAGATCTTCAACCGGGACAACGTCGACCAACGACGCCTCGGCGAACTCGTCGATCTGATCAGCGACGCCCGCTTCACCGGCCACGGCGACAAACCAGCCCGCGACGTCCTCGGCGAGGTCTACGAGTACTTCCTAGAGAAGTTTGCTCGCGCCGAAGGCAAGCGCGGCGGCGAGTTCTACACCCCCGCCAGCGTCGTCAAGCTACTGGTAGAGGTGCTCGAACCATACGCGGGCCGCGTCTATGACCCGTGCTGCGGCTCCGGTGGCATGTTCGTCCAAGCTGAGAAATTCGTCCTCAACCACCGAGGCAAGCGCGAAGACATCGCTGTGTATGGGCAAGAGTCCAACGAACGCACCTGGCGACTGGCCAAAATGAACCTCGCCATCCACGGCATTAACGGTGACCTCTCCACTCGATGGGCAGACACGTTTTATGCCGACAAGCACCCCGACCTACGCGCCGACTTCATCCTCGCCAATCCACCCTTTAACATGTCTGACTGGGCTCGCAAGACCGACGATCCGCGATGGAAATATGGCACACCACCGGCCAGCAACGCCAACTTCGCCTGGCTACAGCACATCGTCTCCAAGCTCGCCCAACGCGGCACCGCCGGTGTCGTACTTGCCAACGGATCCATGTCATCCAAACAATCCGGTGAGGGCGACATCCGCGCCGCAATGGCAGAAGCCGATCTCGTCGCATGCATGGTCGCATTGCCACCACAACTGTTTCGCACTACGCAGATCCCCGCGTGCCTGTGGTTCTTCGCCAAAGACAAGAGCCCGCAGGGCATTAGGCGGCTCACCGACCGGCGAGGCGAGGTGCTCTTCATCGACGCCCGCAATATGGGAACCATGATTGACCGCACCGAACGCATCCTCACTGAGGAGGACATTGCGAAGATCGCGGGCACCTATCACACCTGGCGTGGCTTTAAATCCGCAACCGACAAGTACGAGGACGTACCTGGATTCTGCTACTCAGCAACTCTTGCAGAAGTCCGTACACACGATCATGTACTGACTCCTGGCCGCTACGTGGGAGCCGCTCAGTCAGATAACACCGATGGCGAGCCAGCCGCCGAGAAGATCGAGCGTCTAACCAGAGAACTTTTCAACCACTTCGACGATGCCACTCGCCTCCAGTCAGTTGTGCGCAAACAATTGGAGCGTCTCGATGTCTGAGGCCGTCACCAGCAATATTGCCATCGACCTACCAACTCTCCCGAAAGGTTGGGCTTACATGATGCTTGGCGATCTCCTCGAATCTGATGGCCTCTCTTATGGCGTTGTCCAGCCCGGATCGGTCGACACTGAGGGCGTGCCAGTCTTGCGCGTACGGAACGTCCGCCACGGCAACATACTCACGAATGAAGTGACACACGTCAGTTCGGAAATAGAAGAAAAGCACAAGAGAACCCGCCTTCGTGGCGGCGAGGTTCTGCTAACCCTCGTCGGGTCGGTCGGTGAGGCCGCTGTTGTGCCATCGACGCTGGCAGGATGGAACGTAGCTCGGGCGATCGGTGTGCTACGACCAAAAGCGGAAGTGTCCAGTCATTGGATACGGATGTGTCTCACTACGGAACTTGCTCAACATTGCATGAGGAGCTGGCAAAACGAGACCGTTCAGGCGACATTGAACTTGCGCGACGTACGACGGCTACCGATCGTCATGCCCCCCGTTGGGGCACGGCAGGCGATCGAAGAGATCCTTATCGCGCTTGAGGACAAGATCGCCCTTAACGAGAGACTAGCAGAGTCAACGCGTGATCTTGGATTCGCCAATTACGTCGCCGCGCGTTCTGCGGCGACTGCCGTCGATATTGTCGTCTCTGAGGTCGCGACAGTCGTGAGCCGTGGAGTAACACCGCGATATAGCCAGGATGCCAATGATCCGCTAGTACTGAATCAGAAATGCATTCGGGAAGGTCGCGTCAATCTCACTCCCGCACGGCGTACGGCGGCGGAGAAAGTTCCGCCGCACAAGATCCTCCGCCAACACGACGTTCTTGTGAATTCAACTGGAGTTGGCACTCTCGGGCGGGTCGCCATCTGGAACTGGCGACGGCACAGCACGACCGATTCTCACGTAACGATTGTCAGGTTCGATGAAACCAAGGTGGATCCTGTCTGTTCAGGATTCGCGATGCTTGATGCCCAGGCAACGATTGAGGCGATGGGAGAAGGCAGCACCGGTCAGACCGAACTGAGCCGCACAAAGTTAGGTGCCCTCAAACTTCAACTACCTCGACCAGCGGACTGTGCCCGACTACGTCCGAAACTTGAGGCGCTGGAAGCCCGTGGCCATGCTGCGTTAGTCGAATCCACGGCACTACACGAATTGCGTGAGGTATTGCTGCCGAAGCTCATGTCAGGACAGATCCGTGTGCGAGATGCGGAAAAGGCCGCTGAGGAGGCACTGTAATGGTCACATCAACCCCTCAGCCTGGCTTCCGCGACATGTCGGAGTCCGAATGGGAAACCTTCGCCATGGACACCTTGGGGGAGCTTGCCTGGGTGCCGACGCGTGGCAACTCAATCGCACCAGGATCGGGTGAGCGACAGACCTGGGACGAGCTGATTATTGCTGGTCGGCTACGAGAGGCGATTGCCCGCATCAATTCAAGCCTTCCCGATTCGGCTGTGGACGATGCTGTGTCTGTCGTTGTCTCGGCTCAATCACGTGACGCGATCTCGGAGAACAAGCGCCTGCATGACCTCATGGTGCGGGGGATCCGCTCCGTGGTTTACACCGATGAGCACGGTGCGGAGCGCAACCCGACCATTCGGCTGATCGACCATCGCGATGTCGGCAACAACGACTTCCTCGTGGCCAATCAGGTGGACATCCGCGACGGTGACGCGCGGCGTCGGTTCGATGTAGTCCTCTACCTTAACGGGTTGCCGGTGGGGCTGATCGAGTTGAAGAAGGCAGGTGACGCCTACGCCGATTTGGAGGGTGCGCAGGCTCAGATCCGCACGTACGTCGAGGAATTGCCGCTAGCGTTTCGGGCGAACGTTGTGTGCGTCGTGAGCGACGGCATAACCGCCCGCTATGGCACCGTGTTCACCCCGTACGAGCACTACTCCCCATGGAACGTCGACGAGAGTGGCGAGCCTGTACCACAGCCGCCTACCGAGGACTACAACCTGGCTCTGAATCTGGTCCTATTTGGACTGTTTGACCAGCAGAGGTTCCTCGAGCTGCTGCGCGGATACGTTGCGTATGCCCAGACTTCAAACGGCCTGGTCAAACGGATCGCACGCGCCCACCAATATTTTGCTGTCTCGGTTGCGGTGGAAAAGACCGTTGAAGCGACTCGCGGCGACGGTAAGGCCGGTGTGGTGTGGCACACGCAGGGCTCGGGCAAGTCGATGGAGATGGAGCTGTTCGCACATCAGGTCATGATCCATCCCGCTCTGGGGAACCCCACAATCGTCGTGCTCACGGACCGGACCGACCTCGACGACCAGCTCTACGACACCTTCGCTGCAAGTGATCTGCTCGACGAACGCCCGGTGCAGGCCGCCACCCGCGAGCAGCTGCGCGCCGAACTAGCGAACCGGCGTACAGGCGGAATTGTCTTCTCCACTCTTCAGAAGTTCGGGCGTACCAAGGCAGAGAAGGACGCCGGACGGCCACACCCGCAACTGTCCGACCGCCGCAACATCATCGTGATCGTAGACGAAGCTCACCGCAGTCACTACGACGATCTCAATGGCTACGCTCGCCATCTCCGCGATGCCTTGCCTCACGCCACTTTGATTGCATTCACAGGGACGCCATTGTCCGAAGCAGACCGCAACACGCGTGAGGTATTCGGAAACTACATCAGCGTCTACGACCTGACCCGCGCGGTTGAAGATGGCGCCACAGTCCGCGTCTACCACGAATCTCGGCTGGTACCCGTCGACCTGCCTGCCGATGTCGCACCAGAACTCATAGATGAACGCGCTGACGAGTTAACCGCCGGCCTGGACGAGGCCGAACGAGAGCGGATCAAACGAACCGTCGCGGTGATGAACGGGCTATATGGCGCTCCTGACCGCCTGAGGACGGTCGCCGCCGACCTGGTCGAACATTGGGAGGCCCGTTCCGCACAGATGCAGAAGTTTATCGATGGCCCAGGCAAAGGCCTCATCGTGTGCGCGACCCGTGAGATCTGCGCCCGCCTTTACGACGACATCGTCGCCCTGCGCCCGGACTGGCACAGCCTCGCCGACGATAAAGGCAAAATCAAAGTGGTATACACCGGTGAACCGAGCGAGACCAACGAGCACATTCGCAAACACGTACGCCGCCCGTCGCGTAACAAGGCTATCCAGCGCCGTGCCAAGTCTCCCGACGATGAGCTGGAACTCGTGATCGTGCAATCCATGTGGCTCACTGGGTTCGACTCGCCCCCACTGCACACGCTCTACCTCGACAAACCTATGCGTGGCGCTGCCCTGATGCAAGCTCTGGCCCGTGTCAACCGCACCTTCCGCGGCAAGCAGGACGGGTTGCTCGTCGGGTATGCGCCCGTCATCGACAATCTGCACAGCGCGCTCGCCGAGTACACCGCTGACGACCAAAACACTCGTCCTGTTGATCGCGATACAGCTGAGGCATTGGCACACGTCCGCGACCTACACGACGTCATCTGCCAGATGCTGCGAGGCTACGACTGGCGTCTCGTGCTGGCCTCTGGATCCCCCAAGGCGTTTCGCGAGGCCACCCTTGGCGCGGTCAACTACCTACGTAACCCGGCTCTTCCCGAGAATCAGGTCGCATCCGGAGAAAGAACCCTCGCGGAACGGTTCCGGCTGGAGTCGGCCAGATTGGAACGCTTCTACGCCCTGTGCTCCACCAGTGGCGACCTCAATGGTCTGCGGGACGACATCGCCTTCTTCGTGGCGGTGCGTGTGTGGATGGCTAAGTTCGACGCCGAGGATCGTCGTGCTCGAGGTTTGCCCATCCCGGCTGAGATCGAGTTGTATCTTAAACAGTTCACGGCCGGCATCATCGAGGCAGGCGGTGTGACTGACATCTTTGCAGCCGCGGGAATCGATCGCCCTGATCTCACCCACCTCGATGAGGCATACCTCAAGCGGCTACGCGAGTCCAACACGCCGAACCTCGCCGTGGAGGCATTGCGCCGGCTCATCGAGCAGACTATGCGCCGGATAAACAGACACAATGTTGTCCGACAGCAGAGCTACTCTGACCGGCTCATCGAACTGATGCGTCGATACACCAACCAACACCTGACCTCAGCGCAGATCATCGAGGAACTGGTCGCCATGGCTAAAGATGTCGCCTCCGATGCCAACCGCGGCCAGCAGTTCGCGCCTGCCTTGTCCGAGGCGGAGCTAGCGTTCTACGACGCTGTCGCCTCCAATGAATCCGCCGTCGCCGGAATGAGCGAGGGCGTACTTGCCGACATCGCTCGCGACCTCGTCGCCACGATCCGGCGCAGCGTCAGCGTCGACTGGGTTGCACGGGACGACGTGCGGGCCAAGCTTCGCACCATCATCAAGCGGCTGCTGGCCAAGTACAACTATCCACCCGACGCCGAGGCGCGCGCTATCGAGCTGGTGATCCAGCAGATGGAGACCTTCGCCGACGAATGGACCACGAAGCCGTGAGTGCCGAGCAGGCACGATGCGCCAGCCGTCCGCCAGACGATCTCGTTCGGGCGTCAACCTGGGTGGTCCTTGCATCGATACGCGCATGTCGGTCGTTGTCTTTCGACGGCTGGCTATTGGGAGGGCAAGATGGATAACGAACCGATGTTGCGACTGTGGGACGACAACCCGAGCCTGTTTGACCTCTTGGGCTTCGATGCTGTTGTAGATCCGATCGTCGCGGCGGTGGGAGCTCCCAACATCGACCCACTCGCGATCGGTGTGCACAGCCCTTGGGGTGGAGGTAAGTCGACCGTTCTGAATCTGCTCGGAGCCAGGCTGGAAGCCGATCCTAGCTACATTGTCATTCGCACTGACCCGTGGCAGTACGACAACCACGACGACGTCCGTGGCGACCTAATCGTGGAAGTGCTCGACCAGCTCGCTGAACGGTTCGACGGCGAGGCCACCATCAAGGGCCGCATTAAGGACCTCGTGAAACGGCTCAGCTGGGCTCGCATCGGTCTGACGCTGGGAAAGGGCGCGTTGACCATGCAGTGGCAGGTCGATGAACTCATAGAGGCGTTCACGCCGCGTGGACGCACCGATGACCGGTCGATGGCCGGGTTCAAAGACCAGTTCGCCACACTTGTTGACGGCTTGCCAGGAGTCGAACGTGTGATCGTCATCGTCGATGATCTCGACCGATGTCTTCCGCCTGCGGTGATGGCCACATTGGAGTCGATCAAGCTTTTCCTGGCGGTGCCCAAGATGGCCTTCGTGATCGCGGCAGACCAAGAGATGGTGCGGGACTCCATCGCAGCAAGCCTCGGCGAAAGCAACCGAAGTGGCGCCTTCGCAGTGCGATACCTGGAGAAGATCATTCAACTTCCCGTCACGCTGCCCCGTCTGGCCCCCGGAGACGCGGAGGCTTACATCGGCTTGCTGCTCGCGGTCTCCGAAGGCGCGGACGAGGACGCGCTGGAGGCGCTGGCCAAGCACTGTGCGGCACGCCGCAACGAGGGCCTCGTCCCGCTCCTCGGCAACTTGGCCGCCTTGGAGTGGAAGCCAGATGAGGGATCGCTCGCTCTCGCCGCGCAGCTCGCGCAGGGTTTGTCCGCGGACCGGCTGGCCAACCCGCGTCAGATCAAACGGTTCCTCAACGCGTTCGGGGTGCGATCAATCGTCACGAGATCACGCAAGGTCGACATCGAACCCGCTGTGTTGATGAAGATGCTTCTACTTGAGGATCTACACCGATCCTCGTTTGAGACGCTGGCCGGTGCGTCTGTTCCTGAGCGCTCGGCGCTCCTGGGCGCCTGGGAGAAGTGGGCGCTTGATCCCCAGTCCGCCGACGGCGCGGCACCCGCCGGGGTGCACGCGAACACCCGTCACTGGGCTGCCTGCCCGCCCGCACTCGCAGAGAAGGATCTTACCCGGTATCTCGACCTTGCGGCGTCGCTGTTGAACGTGCGCACCGGCGAACAGGCCAGTGATGATGTGATCCGGCTCGTCACCGATCTGCTGGGCGACAATACGCCAGTTCGGGAGGCGGCACTGTCCGAACTGGCCCAGCTACCGGAGTCTGAGCAGCGAGCCGCGATGGAATTCACCTTTAGGCAGGGCCGCAGCCTTACTGACGTCGATGTTCTTTTCGAGATGACTATCAAGTGGGCTGACCGGACCCAGGATCTCGTCGACCTCGTTGCTGTTGCGGCCGAAGAGATGCTCGGCAGGCTCGGTCCGGGAGTCCCAGCCGGCATGGGTGGTTCGCCCTTGCGGGCTCGCTATGAGCGAGTCATCCAGCGCCTTGCGACGGAGCCAGGGATCGAGGCAATGGTGCGAACGGCAGCACGGATGGAGCTGGAGAGCGCAGTTGGGAACCAATGAAGCCTTCGGTGGGAGCGGCTCGGCAGACTGGGAAAGCGTTCGGCAGGAATGGGCAGATCTCGGGAGCGCCGGTTCTGACGACAAGTCCGATGGCAATACCGGGGAGGACGCGAACGCATCAAATGCGGTCGGCGAGTCTACTTACGATCGCCTGGTCGCCGCACTTGCTCAGGCGTTGATCGGCGAGGACAAGGATGCCCGGCAGCCATCGGTTCCGAGCGTCCCGCTCACCGCCGTGCTCTCGAGCCGCAGAGCAGGTGGCGGCGGTGGCGGAACTGGCGGTGGCGCGGATGGTGAGTCTGGCCGCAGCGGCTCCTCAGGGGGCCGTCGCATCACCGCGCAGGCGGCACGTGGAGGCAGTGCGATCGGTGCCGCGACGGCCTATCGCGACCGCGACGCCGAAGCACTCGCCGGCTACGGGCTCACCCTGCAGGAGTTGGACGCGCTTTCGCCTCGGATGCGGTGTGCGCGGATCCTGGAGGTTGCCATTGGGCAGGCGGGACATCCCGACGAGCAGGCAATGCGAGACGCGTCCGTGGCGCAGGTCAAGGCGCTCGTTACGGGCACGTCGGAGGCAGGTGCCATCTCGCCCCTCGTATCGATTCGGGACTTCATCGGCGAGCTGACCGTCCGTCTCGGCCTGATCGAGCTGAGAGATCAGTATTTGGCCAAGGAAATGACGGCGGCCGAGTCGCGCAGTCGCGAGAAGGGCTTACGGCAATGGGTCAAGGCCAAAATTGCCAGGCTGGATTTAGGAAAGTACGGCCAGGTGTCCACTACGCAGTTCCATCAAGTCGCTCGGCAGATGAGCGCCGACATGCTCCGGCTCCTGCGAGGTGACGCGTGACCAGCGGAGCGTTCTTCGTTCTCCCCCAAGGCGAAAACCACTCGGCCGTCGATGACTATGCCATCCTCGAGTGGCCCACAGTAGGTACGGCCACTGAAACCGTAGTCTCCGACCTCGCCTGGAACCTCGCCCCGTTGCAGGACAGCGCGCCGCAGGTTGCCGACCTCGTACACCTTGCAGCTGGCGCCTATATGACTGATCGGAACACTCCGCGCGGAGTGCGCTTCAGCCGCGACCTTTCGTTGAAGGTCGCAGTACTCACTCCACAACTATGGACTGATGAGCTCTGTGATGCCGTGGCCGGTCTGCTCGGCTGGCTAACCGGTGACGCATGGTACCTGACTGTTACCCCGGCAGCTGACATCGATATCCCTGAGCCCACCACCCTCGCCACTGGAAGTACGAACCCGGTTAGCCTTCTCAGCGGCGGCCTTGACTCGTTCCTTGGCGCCCTCCATCTCCTCCAGGATGGTCAGCATCCACAGTTCATCGGGCACAAGGACACCGCTACCTCAATCCGTCAGGCTCAGAACTCAGTGGGTAGATGGCTTACACAGGCCTTCACCCCGGCTCCGTCATACTCGCGCATTGCGCTTACACAGGCCGGCTCCCGTCGCGAGCCCTCCAGCCGAAGCCGATCGTTAATGTTCCTCAGCCTTGGAGTCGCCGCTGCGGTCAGCTGTGGTGGGAAGTCGCTGATCGTTCCCGAGAACGGATACACGGGAATCAACCTGCCCCTGCGCCCGAACCGGGGCGGCGCCCTATCAACGCGGTCCACCCACCCAGAAACCTTCTTTCGCTTCGGACAGATCCTCGAATCCTTAGCAATCGATGTCACTGTCACCAATCCATTCGAGTGGATGACCAAGGGAGAAGCAATGTCTATGGTGGCGGCCAGCTCACCACCCACGGGCTGGCTGGAGGCCGCCGCCCTGACGCTGTCTTGCAGCAAACTGGATGGCAACTGGTTCGAGGCGTCTCCCAACTACAACTGTGGCCTATGCGTCCCCTGCCTCGTTCGACGCGCGACCTTCATCAAAGCCGGCGTTCCGGACATGACCATCTATGTGTGTGACGCCGTGACTGGCGACCCCTTGAACAAGCTCATCGATGCCCGCCGAGGAGACATAGAAGCCGTCAAGTACGCGATCGCAGGCGGGGTTGATGAAGACGCCATCGACGCGGGCACCTGGCCTCCCGGCTACGACCTGGACCAAGCACAGGCGCTGGTAAAGCGCGGGCTCGACGAGCTAGCAATGGTGACGTTGCCGTGAGCCACCAACAAGTGCTACCAGCCCTGGACTGCCACGCTCACATCGCCCCCGACGTCAGCCCCCAGCAGATGGCGACGCTCGGCGACGCTCATGTGTTTGCGATGACCCGCAGTCTCGCCGAGGCCGAGGCGGTCGTTCACAGATGTGATCCGATGCTCACTTGGGGCGTCGGCGTTCACCCAGGCGTCACCGATGCACGCGCAGCCTATGACCCCGACCGGTTCCGTGCCCTCCTTCCCAGCTTCGCTCTCGTAGGTGAGGTCGGATTGGACCGCCGTGCAGGTGGCGAAGACCAGGTGCGTATCTTCAAAGACATCCTGGACGCGTGCCGCAACCGACCGGTTCTCATTTCTGTACACTCCACCGGCCGGACGGCCGAGGTCGTCGACCTGATCGAGCGCTACCAGCACTCGGGCGTCATCCTCCACTGGTTCCTCGGCAGCGATGAACTACGCTCGCGTGCGCTCGCTTCCGGTGCCTACTTCTCCGTGAATGCCGCCATGACCGACACGATCCTTCAGGATCTTCCGATCGATCGGCTGCTTCCGGAGACCGACTTTCCGGCACGCCAGGTTAGCGCACGCTTCCCCGGAGCAGTCACTGTGCTCGAGCAACGCCTTGCGCGGATCTGGGGTATATCCACAATCGAGGTCCGCTACCAACTGTGGGCGAACTTGAAGACCATCGCGATCGCCAGTGGCGCCATCGATGCGTTGCATGACGGGCTCGCAGACCGGCTGCTGGCGGTCTAGTGATCCGTCCCAGCTGCGGCAGCGAGCTCCGTCCCGTTGTGCGCTCGCGACTCTTCTGCTCTATTGCCAGCATGATGCTTGCGCCTGAGCAACTGGTTGCCGACTTCGGGGCGGCTGCCCTTGGGCATGTGGTCGGTTGGCCATGCAGGACACGGACGGAGGTGCTCCTAGCGCCCCACCGCCAGCCTGGCCTGCCAGCTGGTTATGGAGCGGTTACGTGTTCGCACTTGGCCGACAGGCCGGAGAGCGGTCCGTCGCCGGTGCCGGAACCGTTCTCAAGGTAGGCAAAGCTGGCCCCAACAGTGACGCTCGATTCCGAACGCAGCATTACCTGCCGAACAGTGCGGGATCGGTTCTAGCCAAGAGCCTTGTTAGCCATCCGTTCCTTTGGTCCTGGCTCGGCATCCAAGCCGTCGATCAGGCGAGTGTAAGAGCGTGGATGCTTAGCAGCCTGGACCGCTATCACTTCCTCGTCCCGGCCGATCAGCCGGCAGTACTCCATGCGCTTGAGGTCTACATCCGCGCCCGTGTGGGCAGCGTCTTCGAGGGTGCGGCGTAGCCGTCAACCCGACCGCTCTATGCACTCATCTATCGGACGCGTGCCAGTAGTGCCGCCACGGAGGCGAGTATGGCCTGAGCATCTTCCCGAGACCAAGTGAAGACGCGCGTCACTTCGTCATCGTGATGGGCTGGATGGGTGAGGCTGAAGGTGGCGTGGAAGTACACCGCCCAGCGTTCGTCAGGCGTTCGGTCCGATGGCTTCACGCCGTTGACCTGATCTAGGGTAGGGATCTTCACCAACTGCTTGAGGTTTTCAAGGACCTTTCGGCTCGTGGCGATGCATTGTTCGTAGTCGCCATCCTCAAACTGCCGACGGGCCTGGCGGAGCCTAGCCGCTCCTTGAGCCCGCGACGGCAGGTGAGTTGCGGATTGCGCCCAATTCTCGTCGATTCCCGAGTGGGTGAGAGGGCTCGGAACGCGAACGAGGAATCCGACTTCGTAACCGGCCTGATCAAGCTGACGCAGCCATTCCGCGCGAGAAAGGGAGAGCGTGGTCTGGTAGGCGATGGTTGGGTGGACGCCGCTCGGCGGTGTGAGCCAGGTTGCTTGGAGGTGCAGCCGTAGGTTGACATCGCCGTGCGCGCCACGGAGTTCCTCGATGGCTATAACCTGCTCATCGGTCAAGCTGACGGAAAGCTCCTCGTTCACGTGATAGCCACGCACGCTGAGGGTCTGTGATGCGAGGGCGGCTAACCATCGGTGCCCCACTGAGGAAGGCTCCAACCAGACCGACCCCGTGAGAAAGAGCGGGATGATCTCCTTCGACTCCCGGTCGACCCAACCGGCCAGCGTCTTAAAGGGGATCGATAGCCGACTGCTGCCTGCCCCGGCCTGAAGCTGCGGGTTGTCGAGCACGAACGAGATCTGTCCGAGCGGGGCGAAGCTGAATGTTGCGACGGCCGACATGGTTCATCCTTCATCCGGGCGGCGCTACGACACGTGACTATGGCTAATTCACCGAAGCGATGGTGGCACAAGCTCGACGCTCGCGCTCATGATTATTCGTGTGCCCCGTCCCAACGATGGGCACGAAATTGATGCCGAGGCCCTCCGCCAGGTTTTGCTCTGGACCTTCAACGATGCTGTGGAACTGGCGGCGCCGGGGCCGCATGCAACAGGACGGTGAGGTTTCCGCCCTTGCAGCTGAATCGCCAGCGTTGGGCAGCATCCGCCCGCAGAGGCCGGACGTGGGTGTGTGCCCGCAGTCCGACCTCCCCGGAATCGAATCGTGATTACTCCCAGATGACGGTGATCGGATGGCGTGGCCGGTCAAGCACGAACCTGCCAACGCTTGCATCGGCGGTCTCGGGATAGTCGGGCATCTCGAAACGGGCCTCACGGCCGCGGAAGTTCTTGTCCCACACGATGACCTGGTGGGCGACCTCGTCGGCAAGTGCGGCGCCGTCCGAGCCGTGGCCGACTACTCCGACCTCGTACAGGCTGTCCGGGCAGTCCAGCTTCCGTAGTGTGAGGTAGGCGAGGCTGCGGTTCTGCACGGTGGTCATCGAGCCCCACCCGAACATAGGCGTCACCTTCGCGCTGCCGGGCTGTTCCCTCTGCACATTCATGCGCATCAGCGAGTTGGGCATCGTGCAGGCCAGCCACAGCTCCATCCACTCGAACGACACGTTGACGCCGAAGACGACACCAGTCCATGTTTCATACCGATCGGTGTCAAGCGTTTGGGCCAGCAGCTCCGCGTCGGCGCGCTGGTCCCTGTGTACCTGCAAGGTGACGCCCTCGGTCAGATCGACGTAGCGGCGGGCGTCGTCGCCTATTCCTCGCAGCGGCATGAACACGCATAGCTCGCTGCTGACGCTGCGCCACCGGTCGGCGATGCGCTCGAAGGCGATGCTGCGTGATGCGGTGCCGCGCAGCCGGACGGGCACCACGAGCCGACCACCGGGCGCGAGCTGTTGGAGCCAGGCGCTGGGTACTTCGTGCGCACCCACGGTCGCGATGATCTTGTTGAACGGTGCTGCTTCCGGCAGCCCGAGCGCGCCGTCGCCGAGGATGACTTCGACGTTGTTGATCTCGGCGTTGGCGAGGCCCTTGCGGGCGCCGTCGACGATATCGCTATCGAAGTCGACCGTGTAGACCTTGCCCTCGGGGCCGACGATGAGTGCCATGTATCCGGCGTTGATGCCCGTGCCTGCGCCGGCCTCGAAGACCGTCTCGCCAGGTTGGAGGTCGAGCTGTTCGAGCTGCCGGACAACGATGATCGGCTGGGAGGCGGCGCTGATGCTGGTGCCGGTGGCGTCGGCTTTCGTGTAGACGGCCACGTTGCCATACACCTCGTCGAGGTCCACTCCGGGCAGGAACTGATGGCGCGGCAGTCTTCGCAGGGCGGCTTCGACGCGGGCGCTCTTGATCGCTCCCTGGTCGACGAGGGTTTCGGCCAACGCAGTGCGCAATTCGTCGGCGGTCAGGTCGAGGTCCGTCACTCGTACATCCTTCTCAGTCGCGGTTCGGTGGGCAACGTCACCCGGTAGGGCGAACACGATGTTCAACGCCAGGCAGGCCATCGCGGTCTGGTCGGTGATCGCCAGTCCGGCCCGGTTAGCGTGAAAGACGAGGTGATGGGCGAGGATCGAACGCAGTCCTCGCTGAAGTTGACCGTGGCGGGCGAGCCGGGCGAGGGTCTGCCCGGCCTCCTCGAACGCGGTGATCCACTCGTCGTGGCCGTCGAGGAGCAGGCCGGGCCTGGTCAGCGCCCGCGGGTCGGCGCACATGAGCCGCCGCATCGTGGTCACGAGCGCGGTTCGCGTCTCGCCGCCCGGTATCGCCTCTGCTTCGCGTAGCTCGGCGAACTTCGCCCAGACGTCGCCCTGCTCGTACCAGTCGAGTCCGGCACCACGCATGAGTGCGTGCGCGAGCAAGATCGTGGTTTCGCGGCGGCCACGGTTGGCGCCGTCGGTGGCGGCGGCCCGAGCCATGAGGTGTCGGCTGTCGCGGTAGAACAGCAGGTGGGCTGCTTGCATGCCTTCCGGTCCACCGAAGGCGGTAACCTCTGGTTCGTAGATCGCCTCGACAGCGCCGGCCAGTTGCCCACGCGCGGTGAGCGAGTCGAGTATCGACGGAACGGCCTTCGTGCCGGACGGCGTGGGCTTGAACCGTAGCTTCCACGGATGCTTGCGGATGAACCACCAGCCGTCGAGAAGGCCCGCCTGCTGCGCCGCTTCCAGGTCGAGCGCCAGCGGGGTGGCGAACACCCGCTCAGCGTCGTGGGGCTGGGCGAATTCAAGGTTGTACTGACGCCAATCGGGTTCTCGCATGGGGGTGTGGCTCCTATCTAGGCGATGAGTAGGCAGGTGTCCCAGCGGGACTGCGGCGGGTGGATGATGGCGGCGAGACCGGCCAGCGCGATGCCTGCGGCACCGTCAAGGAAGCCCGGCCCCGCCGCCGCTGAGGTGAGGAGCTTCTCCGCGACGGTTCGCGGGGCGGGTCCGGCCTCTTGTACTCGGCCGAGCAGGCGAGGTATGTGGGCTCGAAGCTGCTGCGCTGCTTGCGGTGTGGCGTCGGCGGCGATGACGGACGCGAGATGGGCGAGTCCAGCGAACCCGTGGCACAGGGACGAGTCGGTGGTGACGGTCAGCGTCGCCTGGTCGGCGAGGGTGGTGGCCACCGCGGTCTCAACGCGATGCTTCCGGGCGGAGTCGCCGGTGGCGATGGCGGCAAGTTGCAGCGCCCGGCCGAGCCCAGCGGTTCCGTAACACCACGATGGCCGTTGTGCCCATGGCCGAGCGGCATTCCCCTGACATAGCTCGGTGAGGCTGATCCAGTAGGGCCAGTTTGTCGCGGAGCCGGTAGTGGTCTCCCAGCTGTCGAGCCAGGCGCAGATGGTGTGGATCGCCGCTGCCTGCCCGGCTACCTGGATGCCCCGGATCGCGGCGAGCGATAGCAGGGCGAGCGGGCCGCCAATGCCGTGGGCTACGCCGTGGTTGCTGTGGCCGTGCGGGAACTGGCCGTCGAGCCGCTTCGATGGCGAGCCTTGGCACCACCAGCCGGGCACCGGGTGGCCTTCGACGGCGATGGGCTCGACGATGCGGACGAGGTAGCACAGGATCTCACGAAGGGCGTCGCTCTGCGGTGCGCGGTGCAGAAGGTATGCGCCGTATCCGGTCAGACCCCGTATGGTGTCGAACTCGGCGCGTACCGGTATCTTTGCCTGGTCGAGGCGAGTGCGGGCGGCGCTGATCCGTTGCAGGACAGCGGATTCGATACTTATGTCCAGACTGGACAGCGCTCGCTGGTAGGCGTTCGGGATCGTGCGTGCGGCGGCGGCCATGGCGTGGGCGAACGCGGGAGCGCCATAGTAGGGATTGCTTGGCGGGCCGGTGACGAAGTGCGGTTCGCTGGTGAGCCAGTCGTGGACTCGTTGCCAGGGGCGGAGTCCGAGGGCGGCGAGTTCGACATGTAGTAGGGCGATTCCTGGCGCTCCGTTGGCAAGCGACTGCGGGTACCACCTGTCGTGCGGCAGGAACCGGCGGATCACCTGGGGATGGTGCAGCTGGTCGGCGACGGCCTCGGCGAGTTCGAGCGCTGGGTGTTGTTGGCTCATCGGGATCTCCTGGAGCGTGCCTGGTACGCCATCGCCGCCGACCGGGCCAGGTAGAGGCACATGGCCTCCTGATCGAAGTCGATCCCCACGGACCGCACGAAGTTCGCGTGCAGCAGTGAGCCGAGCACGTCGTTGACGTTGATGCCTTCGGTATGCAGGCCAGGGAAGTTCGTGCGGTAGGCGGCGAGGGCGACGGTACGCTGCTGCCATGCCTCGATGACCTCCTGTCCGCCGGTCAGGGCGCTCAGTGCTTCCCAATCGTGGTCGGGGTTGCAGATGCGTACCGTCTCGTCCAGGAGCGCCCGCGGTGGCTTGGCTGGCGAACGCGGGGGAATCTGCTCGATCAGCCATCGAATTCCGTTGTGGACGCTGCCGGTGAAGGCGCTGACGATAGCGACAGACTGTGCGGCGACCAATGCCTGCCAGTGTGGCCATTCCGGTTGGGTGCCGAGGCCGGTGGACAGCTGGGCGATCACGGCGCGGGAGTCGTGACCGAAGACGGCTTCCGCGGCCTGCATCGCCAGTCCTGATCCCCAACGCCCGGTCTCCGGGTAAGAGGTGGCGTAGACGACTTCCCTGAGCAGTCCTGCGTGGTGAAGGTCGGTTGCCCATCGGCTCACCCGTTGTGCGGCGTCGCTGAACGTGGCGGGTGACTTGAGGGTGATCCGTAGCCGGATGTGGTGGTCTGGGTCGCGGAATCGTAGGTACCACCACGGTGGGTCGGGTGCCCAGCTGTCGAACAGGGTGTGCAGGTGCCCGGTGAGCAGTTCGGTTTGGCGGGCGGAGTCGCCGTACAGCTTGGCCATCAGCACCGTCGAGTTGCCGGGCGGGTCCCCTTGGTCACGCCCGATCGTGCGGGCGCGGGTCGGTTGTGGCAGGCGTGGCCATGCGGCGGGCTGCGTGCAGACGAGCGGGAGCACGAACTCGTGGGGCCGGCCGTCGCACCATCGGGAGTCGTCGGCGGTGGGCGCCTCGGATAGGACGGCGTATCTGGCTCTGGCCAGGTGGTCGCGGAGGATGGCGCGGTGCCACGGTTCGGTAAGGTCCAGCGGCAAGTCGGAGCCAGGCCCTAACAGGTGCGCGGTCGGCGGTATGCGGCGTCGCTTCTGTAGCTCGTGCCAGCCGGATTCCCATGTGTCCCAGGAGGTTTGCCGGGTCGGCGGCGGTGACACGCCACGTCGCCGGGGCGAGTACGACACGGCCGTAGGTCACGCGGGGGAGGTATGGAAGCTCGCTGGCGGCTCCCCAGTCGAACGTGGTGACCTGGGTGTGCTGGGCGCGACTCAGCTCGATCAGGTACCGGGCCAGCGGCGGAGTGTGCAGCCGGAGGTTCAGCGCGTGCATGCCGATGGCTTCTATGCGATGTCCACGCTCGGGAGCCGCCAGATAGAGCCGCTTGCCGTCGCAGCCCACGGCGAGGTCGCCAATGTGGAGCACGGTCTGGTCGGCGGGACGGTGTTCGGCGAGGCTGATGGTGAGCGGCTGGGTCGGGATCGCCCGTGCCACGTGTGCGTCGGTCGGTCGAAGTGGTGGGAAGGAAAGCTGGGCGATGACGGTGTCGGTGTCGGTCGCGGGTAGGTGGCCAAGTTGGGCGGCGAACCTGTCACGGTCGGCGGTGTCAAGGACGCTGAGGAACCGCCCGACGAGCACCCCAGCGGCGGTGGAGACGGATGCGACTTCGATGGTGAAGTCGCCGCGTCGCAGCGCGGATGCGTCGGGTGCGTTGACCCGGAACCGCACTTCCAGGTGGCCTGGTGGCCGGGTTTTGCCTTCGCTCTTGTCGAGTCGGCTGATCAGCTCGTCGTCGAGGGCTATCTCGTCGCGGCCGTCGAGCGCGGTGGCTTGTGCCAGTTGAAGTAGGAGTGTGTCGCGTTTGGACCACGGCGGCGTACCTGGCGGCTTGGTGGTGTTGGGATAGCCATCTGGCCAGCCGATCCCGCTGTCGGCGATCACATCGGTGACCGGCACGAGGGAGCCAATACCGAACCGCTCGTAGAACCTTTGGTGGTAAGCCTTCCAGGCCGGTGCGCCAAACGGCTGGCTGCTGACGAGTGCCAGCACGCGCGCGGCTCGTTCCACCTCGCGGAGCACCATTTCCGGCAGCGTCGCTCTAGCGTCGAGGCGGATGTCGATGGCGACTGGATGCTGTTCGGTGTGGGCCACAGCGCGCATCGCGACGGTCACGCGATCACGTATCGGTCGGGATTCCTTGGCGGGCAGCCGATTGTGGGCTTCCAGGTCGGCGTGGATGGATGCGAGGGAATGGACGATGCCGCGCAGGTCTGGAAGCGTCCCGATGTGGGCGTCCTGCAACTCGTGCAGCAGGTGACCGAGGGCATCAGGCTGGGTGCTCGGCGCGTGCAGGTTGGTCAGCAAAGCGCGGCGCTCGATGAGGACGGCAAGCATCGTGTTGACTTGCGCTGGCGTGGCGTGGGGAAACGCGGCGTGGATTGCGCCGCCAAGCTCGCGGACCTGGATCGGCTGCGCAGCAGCGTCGATCGCGAACCGCGCTTGGGGTGTGTGGCGCAGCCGCACGTCCACCGCCGGGGTATTGCCTGCTTCGAGGCCCCGTGCAAGATACGGGACGATGAGATGGTCCCCGCGGACCTGCATGGTGCTGTTGGCCACGACGGTCATGCGGGGTTGCAGGTCTTTGTGCCGTTCAAAGTCGGCGATCAACGCGGAGAGCCAGGCTGCGGCTGGGCGGCCGATCGCGGTATGCGCACTGCCCCAATCCCATTGAAGCGTCGTGCCGATCCTGGCCGCTGCCACTCCAGCGATGTGCCCGAACGGCGTAGGGCGCTGGAAGCGTTGCAGGTGTCGGATCATGGAGGAGACAGCCCGGTGAGCGGCCTTCGGGTCGGGGCGCAGTGCATGGCACAGCGCGTCAATTTGCTCGGCGAACGCCGGTGCGGCGTGCATGATGGCCTCGCGTACGTCGTAGTTGGCCCAGACTTCCCGTAGCCAGCCAATGTCAGATGCGATGCTGTAGCGGTCGTGATAGTCGGGCAGCGGAGGTATGGCGATGTCGGAAAGTGTTGCCGCGCGCAGGAGTGCCATGGGGAGTGCCCGATAGGCGAAGGGGCGATCCGGGGTCCGCATGAAACCTCCTTGTGCAGGCAGTAGGACGGCCGGTGCCGCCCGCTGGCGGCACCGGCTCGTGGACATCAGGCGTTGGTCACGCAGGCGCCACAGGTGCTTCCGCAGTTGTCGTCGGTGGACGCCGCCATGGTCACGGTGTCAATGACGGGCAACAAGGTAGGGTCGAGGTCGAAGCCGTCAAGCTCGGCCGGGGTGACTGTGGTTTGCATCTCGCGTCCTCCTTTGTGGACGGTGAGTGGTGGTTGTGCTGGCGCAGGGCCAGCCTCTTCAGACCCGGCGTGGTTCTTGTTGTAGCGGCTTGCGCGTGGACTTCTCGTCGAGCCAGAGATGCAGTACTCGCCGCCGAGCGGGACCTAGGAATGCCCTGATTAATTCTCGTGTCGTTGCGCCCGGTCTGATCGTTGGTGGTCGATAATAAAGGGGTGCAGGGAAGGTCCACTTTAGACAGTGTGTTGTGGGACACGGCCGCTTTGGTGGGGCATCTGGTGCCGGCGGGCAGCGTGTACGCGTTTCTGGCCGAGCAGCGGCGGGAAGTGTTCCCCGATGGCATGTTCGCCGATCTGTTCCCGTCGGGGCGGGGCCGCCCGTCGATCCCGGGTGAGGTGATCGCCTCGATCCTGGTGCTGCAAACCTTGGAGGACCGCTCCGACAGCGAGGCCATGATGGCGTTGCGCTGCGACTTGCGGTGGAAGGTGGCCTGCGGGTTGCCGATCGACCATAAGGGCTTTCACGACACGGTGTTGACGTTGTGGCGTCACCGGCTACGCGTCTCGGCCCGGCCGCAGCGTATCTTCGAGGCGGTCCGTGAGGTGATCGCGCAGACTGGGGTGTTGAAAGGTAAGACCCGCCGGGCGTTGGATTCGGTGGTGCTCGATGATGCGGTGGCCACCCAGGACACGGTCACCGCGTTGATCGCGGCGGTGCGCCGGGTCCGCCGCGAGGTGCCCGGTGCCGCGCAGCTCATCGCCGGGCACTGTCACGCCCATGACTGGGACGATGCGGGTAAGCCGCGGATCGCTTGGGACGATAAGGCGGCCCGCGACGCCTTGGTGTCGGCGTTGGTCAACGACGCCAACATGATCGTGGAGGCGTTGGCCGACAAAGACTTGGACCCTGCCGCGGGACAGACGTTGGCGCTGTTGGCGTTGGTGGCCGGACAGGACGTCGAACCGGCCGAGGGCTCCGACGGCACCGACGG
>Ga0075421_100001089_pt1 | contig 30990 bp, 26 predicted proteins | sample SoiMetdeltSBSDD5_FD_75292 | JGI IMG/M metagenome (GOLD analysis project Ga0075421, IMG submission 75292) | Bulk soil microbial communities from a Populus tree surrounding site in Tennessee, USA - Soil MetaG P. deltoides SBSDD5 | ecosystem: Environmental > Terrestrial > Soil > Tree plantation... | reverse complement strand
TGTCGCAACGGACCCGGCGCGAACCGGCCTTCGCTGCCCGCGCGCGATCAACCTGGGTGGCCCGGGAGAGATGCCGGACGTGCAGCAGGCGCTTCATGCGCTCGGGACGTTATGTTCCTTCCCATGAGCTTCGCGCGGATCGCTTACAGCACGCTTGTACGTGCGCTGCTGCCAGCTGCGGTCGTGCGCCTGCTGTGGCGCGGCCGCCGCGAAGCGGGTTACCGGGCCGATATCGCGGAGCGCTTCGGTTATTACGCACAGCCGCAACCCCCCGAGCCGGTCATCTGGGTGCACGCCGTATCCGTTGGCGAGACGCGGGCTGCCGAGCCGCTCGTGCGTGCGCTCATGGCGCAGTATCCCGCTCACCGCATTCTGCTCACGCACATGACGCCGACCGGCAGACGTACCGGCGAATCGCTCTTCGGCGCGAACGTGCTGCGCGCCTACGTTCCGTACGACGCGCCCGGCGCGGTGGCACGGTTCTTCAGCCACTACCGGCCCAAGGTCGGAATCCTCCTGGAGACGGAAGTCTGGCCGAACCTCGTGCATGCCTGCAGGTCGCGCGGCATTCCGTTGTATCTCATGAACGCGCGCTTATCGGAAAAGTCGCTGCGAGGGTACCTTCGCATTGCCGGATTCGTACGTGAGACGTTCTCCGCGTTCACGGCGGTTGCGGCGCAAAGCGCCGCCGACGCTGAGCGCCTCCGCCTGGTCGGCGCCGCGAACGTGGAAGTTACCGGCAATCTCAAATTCGATGTGACGCCGCCCGCTGCGCAGATCGAGCTGGGCCGAAGCTGGCGCGCGGATTACAACCGCACCCGCGTGCTGCTCGCGGCGAGCACGCGGGAAGGTGAGGAAGCACTGCTGCTCGACATCCTGCCGCGTCTCCCGAGGGACGTGCTGCTCGTCATCGTTCCGCGTCATCCGCAGCGCTTCGACGAAGTCGCGGCGCTCCTGGAAAGCCGTGGCATCGGGTATGAGCGCCGCAGCTCCAATACCTCTCTCGCACCCGACACGCGCGTGCTGCTCGGCGACAGCATGGGAGAGATGTTCGCGTATTACACGGCCTGTGACGCGGCGTTCATCGGCGGGAGCCTTCTGCCGTACGGAGCGCAGAATCTGATGGAAGCGTGCGCGGTCGGAAAACCGGTTCTGCTCGGTCCGCACGTTTACAACTTCGCGGAGGCGACGGAGCGCGCAGAGGAAGCGGGAGCGGCGTTACGCGTGCGCGATGCGGACGACCTCGCGAATCAAGCGGCTGCGTTGCTCGACGATGCCGAAAAGCTGGAAAGCATGGGAAAGCACGCGCTGGAATTCACGCGTGCGCATCGTGGCGCCACGGAACGGGTAATTCGGATGCTTACGATCGAGACGTAAGCGGTCAGCCGGAGGAGGGAGGTTTCGGAGGGAACCTTGTCGGCCTCTCTGTTCTTGCACCGCGCGCCCGAGCCGGCCAGGACGAGTAGCGGCGCTACTCGTCCTGGCGCCCGGCTTAGGGCATCGCAGCGCCGCGATTCAGCCACTGATTCACTGCGACGAGGTCGTCTTCGGTAAGCTCGCCAATCGCCGCTTCGAGACGCAGCAGTGAAAGAATGTAGTTGTACTTGGCTTGCGCGAGGTCCCGCCGCGCGCTGAACAGCAGCTGTTGCGCGTTCAGCACGTCCACTTGCGTGCGCACCCCGACTTCCTGCCCGAGGCGCGTGCTCGACAGCTGGCTTTCGGTGGACACGACGCCGGATTCGAGCGCCCGTACCTGCGCACCCCCGCTCGTAATTCCGAGAAAGGCCTGGCGCGCATTGAACTCCGCCGTGCGCCTGGCGGCCTCGAGGTCCTGACGTGCCCGGTCCTGCTGAGCTATGGCTTCACGTACGCGCGAGTTGATCGCGCCGCCTTGATATATCGGCACCGTGAGGTGCAGGCCGATCGTAGCGGCGCGGACATCCGATGCAAAACCGCCGACTGACGATGCACCGGAGCCGTTCTCCGAAGCACTTGCGCGTGCATCGAGCGTCGGCAGGTGTGCCGCGCGGTTGCGGGCGATGTCCTGGGTTGCGAGCACGACATTGCTTTGAAAAATGCGCACCTGCAGGTTGCTTCTGAGCGCAAGCTCCACCCACGGTTCCATGCGCGCGGGTTCAGGCGTCTTCAGCGCGAATTGCGGCCCGAGGGGCGCGAGCGGGGGCGCAGCGCGGCCGATCACCTGCTCGAGCGCGCGTTTACGGAGCTCCAGTTCATTGCGTGCCGCGATTTCCTGGGCCGTGGTGAGATCGAAACGCGCCTGCGCTTCGTGTGTATCGGTGATCGTCGCGACGCCCACTTCGAAGTTGCGCTTGGCTTGCTCGAGTTGCTGCGCGATCGCCGTTCTATTCGCTTCCGCAAATGCGACCGTGTCCTGCGCCAGCAGCACGTCGAAGTAAGCTTGTGCGACACGCAGGATGAGGTCCTGCGCCGCTTGCGCCAGTGTCGCATCGGCCTGCTCGACCTGCGTGAATGCCTGCTCGTAGGCGATCGTCGTTTCCCTGCGGTACAGCGGCTGCGTCACCAGCAAGGTTATCCCCGTCGAGGTGAAGTCGACGTGGGTGCGCGGCACGCTCCCATCCCGAAAGCGGGTCCTGCGGTCGGTGTACTCGGTCGAGGCGGTGAGCGAGACGTCGGGAAGCAGCCCTGCGCGGGCCTGCGGAATCCGTTCCTGAGTCGCGGCCCAATTCGCGCGTGCCGCGCCATATCCCGGATCGGAGGTCTGCGCGAGCCTGAAGACGTCGATGAGGTCCGCAGGGTGCGCGGCTGCGGTGAAGCTAAGGATGCCGGCAGCGAGCAGCGTCCGGACCGTGCGCGTCATATCGTGGGCGCTCGCGGACAACGCGATGGCTCGGACTGCTAGAAGACGAAGCGCCCGGGACGCGGTGCGTTCCTGAGCGGCGTAATGCAGGTTTCGAATAGTCCCACAGAGGTGTACGCCCCCTCGCCCGCGCTGGTTATGAGTTGCGCTTCCATGACCGGCGGCTCGCCGATCACCGCGAGAAGCCGCCCACCTGTCTTGAGGCTCGCTTTGAAGCCCTCCGGCAGGATGGGTACCGATCCGGTGAGCACGATCGCGTCGTAAGGGCCGTGCTTGTCCCAGCCGAGTGCCGCGTCACCCGTGTCGAGCGTCACGTTACGAAACCCGTGTGCCGACAGGCGCTTGGCCGCGGCGCCTGTGAACTCCGGGACGATGTCCACGCTATAGACGTGGCCGCCAAGCGTCGCCAGGAAGGCGGTCATGTACCCGCTGCCGGTGCCCACTTCGAGGATGCGGTCGCTTTCGGCCGGTGCGAGCGCCTGCACCATGCGCGCCTCGACCTTCGGCTGCAGCATTCTTTCGCCATGTCCCAGCGGGATCTCCATGTCGGCGAAGGCAAGCTCGCGATACGTGGGCGGCACGAAGTCTTCGCGCCGGACCTGGAAAAGCACGTCGAGCACCCGCTGGTCCAGCACTTCCCACGGGCGAATCTGCTGCTCGATCATGTTGAAGCGCGCGCGCTCGAAATCCATCTGGGGAATCATTGTTTTAGGTTGTGGCGAAGAGATGCGTTGCCGAGCTTGAAATTATCCCATAGTTCAATTACGGTTGACATCTCACGCGAGGGGTCCTCCGGCTCAAAGGAGCCGCGGGGTGAGACAGACCCTCCGAACCTGATACGGGTAATACCGGCGTAGGGACGCGTGGCGGCAACAATCCCGCGCGCTTCGCCCACACCCTAGGAGCGCAGACATGATCGCAAATCCCAAGTTTCTCAACGCCACGGCGCACGTGGACGAAGCCGCCGTGCAGCCGCTGCCGAATTCGCGCAAGGTGTACGTGGAAGGCTCGCGGCCCGACATCCGCGTTCCAATGCGCGAGATCACCCAATCGGACACTCCCGCCTCGTTCGGCGCGGAGAAGAATCCGCCGATTTTCGTGTACGACACGTCCGGGCCATATACCGACCCGAACGTGAAGATCGACATCCGCTCCGGGCTTACGCCGCTGCGCGCGCGGTGGATCGAAGAGCGCGGCGACACGGTCGAGCTCGACGGTCCGACTTCGCGGTATGGCCGGGAACGGCTGGCCGACGCCAAGCTCGCAACGCTGCGCTTCAACCTGCATCGCAAGCCGCGTCGCGCGAAGCCGGGCATGAACGTCACGCAGATGCATTACGCACGCCGCGGCATCATCACGCCGGAAATGGAATTCATCGCGATTCGCGAGACCCAGCGGCGCGAAGGGCTGCCCGATCTCGTCACGCGCCAGCATCCCGGCGAATCGTTCGGCGCGGCGATCCCGAAAGTGATCACGCCCGAGTTCGTCCGCGACGAGGTGGCGCGCGGCCGCGCCATCATCCCGAACAACATCAATCACCCGGAGAGCGAGCCGATGATCATCGGCCGCAACTTCCTGGTGAAGATCAACGCGAACATCGGCAATTCCGCGGTGAGCTCGGGAATCCAGGAAGAAGTTGAGAAGATGACGTGGTCGACCCGCTGGGGCGGCGACACGGTAATGGACCTCTCGACCGGAAAGCATATCCACGAGACGCGCGAGTGGATCATCCGCAATTCTCCGGTGCCGATCGGCACCGTGCCGATCTACCAGGCGCTCGAGAAAGTCGACGGCAAGGCCGAAGAGCTCACGTGGGAGATGTATCGCGACACGCTGATCGAGCAGTGCGAGCAGGGCGTCGATTACTTCACCATTCACGCGGGTGTCCGGCTGCCGTTCATACCGATGACCGCGAAGCGCATGACCGGCATCGTCTCGCGCGGCGGCTCGATCATGGCGAAGTGGTGCCTCGCGCATCACAAGGAGAGCTTCCTCTACACGAACTTCGAGGAGATCTGCGAGATCATGAAGGCGTACGACGTCGCGTTCTCGCTCGGCGACGGGCTGCGTCCCGGCTCGAACTACGACGCGAACGACGACGCGCAGATCGCGGAGCTGAAGACGCTGGGCGAGTTGACCGACATCGCGTGGAAGCACGACGTGCAGGTGATGATCGAAGGCCCCGGGCACGTGCCGATGCAGCTCATCAAGGAGAACATGGATCTCCAGTTGAAATACTGCAAGGAAGCGCCGTTCTACACGCTCGGGCCGCTCACGACCGATATTGCCCCGGGATACGATCACATCACCTCCGCAATCGGCGCGGCGATGATCGGCTGGTACGGCACGGCGATGCTCTGCTACGTGACGCCGAAAGAACATCTCGGCCTTCCCGACAAGGAGGACGTGAAAGACGGCATCATGGCTTACAAGATCGCCGCGCACGCTGCGGATCTCGCGAAAGGGCATCCCGGCGCGCAGATCCGCGACAACGCTCTGTCGAAAGCGCGCTTCGAGTTCCGCTGGGAAGACCAGTTCAATCTGGGTCTCGATCCCGACAAGGCCCGTGAGTTCCACGATGAGACGCTGCCGCAGGAAGGGGCCAAGCTCGCTCATTTCTGTTCCATGTGCGGTCCGCACTTCTGCTCGATGAAAATCACGCAGGACGTGCGCGACTATGCCGCGCAACAGGGCCTCGCCGACGAGAAGGAAGCGCTCGAGCGTGGCATGAAGGAGAAAGCGCAGCAGTTCAAGGAGCAGGGCGCGGAGATCTATCACAAGCAATGAAGGGTGGGATGGGTGAGGGGTTCGTAAGGAGTGACATCATGAAAAGACTCATCGCTGCAGCATTCCTGGGCCTCGCCGTGTTCTCTTCCGCTTACGCGCAAGAGTCGCGGCGGCCGTCTTCCGATTCTTTCCTCGGTGGAATCGTGCAGGAGCGGGATGTCGGACTCGTCTTCGATTATCTGCGTGACGCCCTGAACGCGGCGATGGAAGGTCGCGACGCGCCTTCGCCCGACGAGCTCACCCGTCGCGCGGAAGCGATCGGCGACGAGGTCAAGAGACGTGGCGCCGCCGCGGCACGCGCGGCGATCGATGCGATCGAGCAGAGCGTGCGCGAGGCCATGCGTGAGCCCCGCCGGGTGACGCCGCCCACCAGCCTGCAGCAGGGTATCTGAACTTCTCCTTTTTTCTCCGCCTCTAAGGCATCTCCCTTCCATGTAACCTTTTGTTACATGGTGCAGGGCGCGCGCCCGAACGCGCACTGTAGAATCCGCACATTTGGCCGAGGCCTGGTGCGGCTTCCAACCTTCCCATGAAACGCCGCTCCATCTATATCGCCGCTGTCGTATTGCTGCTTGCAGTCGCGGGCGGCTACGTCTGGTGGAAAGATCCTTTCACGTCCGCTCCCGCCTACAGGCTCGCGAAGATCGAGCGCGGATCGATCACGGCTGCCGTGGCGGCCACGGGGACCCTGAATCCGGTCGTATCCGTTCAGGTCGGCTCTCAAGTTTCGGGGCAGATCAAAGAGCTCTACGTCGACTACAACTCCCCGGTCAAGAAAGGGCAGCTGATCGCACGTATCGATCCGGAATCCTTTTCGCTCAAAGTCAATCAGACGATGGCCGACGTCGAAGCGGCTCGCGCAGGTGCGCTCACGCAGCGGTCGAACGTCGCTGCCCTGCAGGCGCAGGCCGCACGGGCGAAAGTGCTGCTCGCCGACGCGGAGCGGGAGTACAACCGCAACCAGATGCTGTTCGAGAAAAACTTCGTCTCCGCGGCGGTACGCGACAAGGCGCTTGCAAGTCTCGAGGCGGCCCGCGAGCAGCTGAAAGCGGAGCAGGCGCAGCTGGCGGTCGGCCAGGCGCAGGTGCGCAATGCCGACGCGGTCGTACGGCAGCGCGAAGCGCAGCTCGCGCAATCGAGAGTCGACCTCGATCGCACGGAGATTCGCGCGCCCGTCGACGGTATCGTCGTGAAGAAATCGGTCGAGCCCGGCCAGACGGTCGCGGCGAGTCTGCAGGCGCCCGAGCTTTTCGTGATCGCGCAGGATCTGCGTCAGATGCAGGTCGACACGTCGATAGATGAATCCGAAGTCGGCCGTATACGCGTCGGTCAGGAGGCGACCTTCACCGTGGACTCGTTCCCTGGGCGGACGTTTCGCGGCACCGTCGCGCAGATCCGCAAAGCCGCGCAGGTCGTGCAGAACGTGGTCACGTATATCGGAGTCATACGTACCTCCAACCCGGAGCTGGAGCTCTTTCCCGGCATGACGGCAAACGTGCGCATCATTGTCGATACGCGCGAGAACGTGCTCAAGGTACCTAATGCGGCGCTTCGCTTCCGGCCGGTCGGCGTCGGGACCGAAGCGTCGGGCGCTGCTGCCGCCGTCGCGGACGGCTCGCCCGACGACAGGGGCAAAGACAAAGGCGCCGGAAAAGGCAAGGGCGGCCAGGCCTTCCTCGAGCGTCTCACGAAAGAGCTGGGGCTCACGCCCGAACAACGTGCCAAAATCGAGGCGATCCAGAACGACACGAGGGCGAGAATCGGCGAGATCGGCGCCGACGATCCGGCTGAGCGCAGGCGGCAGGCCGAGCGATTGCGAGCCGAAGCGCGCCCGCGTATTGCCGAAGTGCTTACGCCCGAGCAACGCGCGCGCTACGAAGCGATGGCTGGCGCCGCACGCACCCGCGGCGGCACGACGGCCGGGCGCGTCTGGGTGCTGGGAGAGGACCGCAAACCGAAGCCCGTGTCCGTGCGGCTCGGTTTGAGCGACGGCACTGCCACCGAGCTCGTCTCGGGCGATCTGCAGGAAGGTGCGGAGGTCATCATGGGCATTGCATCGGACGGCGCGAAAGCGCGGCCGCAACAATCGAAGGGCGGGCCGCGGTTCGGCTTCTAGTCCTGTGAGCCAGGAACATTCCGCCGGCCAATCGTCCAGCAGTCCGCTGATCGTCACCCGCGATCTCGTGAAGGTCTACCGCATGGAAGGCTATGCGGTCACGGCGCTCAACAATGTGTCGATGGACATCGCGGCGGGCGAGTTCGTCGCGGTCATGGGCCCCTCGGGCTCCGGGAAATCGACGTTCATGAATCTTCTCGGTTGCCTCGACACGCCCACGAGCGGAGAGTATTGGCTCGCCGGCGATAAAGTCTCGGAGCTCTCCGGCGATGCGCTGGCCGCCATTCGCAACCGCCGGATCGGTTTCGTGTTCCAGAGCTTCAACCTGCTGCCGCGCACTTCCGCCTTGGAAAACGTGGAGCTGCCGCTCCTCTACAGTCATGTGTCGGCGGACGAGCGTCGCAAACGGGCACTCGCGCGGCTCGAAGAAGTGGGTCTCGCTGAGCGCGCAGGGCACCATCCGGCGCAGCTTTCGGGCGGACAACAACAACGCGTTGCCATCGCGCGCGCGCTCGTGAACAACCCGGTGCTGATCCTCGCCGACGAGCCCACAGGCGCACTCGACACGCGCACGAGCTTCGAGGTGATGGGTCTTCTGCAGGACCTGAACCGGGGCGGGATGACCGTCGTGCTCGTCACGCACGAGCACGACATCGCCGACTTTGCCTCGCGGCTCATCACCTTCAGAGACGGTCATGTGGTCGACGACCGGCGCGTGACCCCGGTCAACGCTCAGGAAAAAATGCGCGAGGTCGCGCCCGCATGACATGGCTCGCAGGCATCCGCATCGCGCTGCGCGCGCTTCGCGTGAACAAGCTGCGCAGCATCCTGACGATGCTCGGCATCATCATCGGTGTCGGTGCGGTCATCACGATGATCGCGATCGGCTCCGGCGCGCAGGCCCAGGTCGAAGAGCAGATCAAGGCGCTCGGGACCAACCTCATCATCGTGCTGCCCGGTTCGGTCACCTCGGGCGGCGTACGGATGGGCGCAGGCTCACGCTCGTCCCTCACTGAAGACGATGCCTATGCCATGCAGCGCGAGCTTCCGGACGTGCAGGCCGCGGCGCCCGCGGTGCGCGGCACCGGTCAGGTCGTCTACGGTGGAACGAACTGGTCCACCCAGTTTTTCGGCATCACGCCCGAATACTTCGAGGTTCGCAACTGGGTCATCGGGTCCGGAAAAGGCTTCGATGCCGCGGACATCACCGGCGCCGGCAAAGTGGTGCTTCTCGGCGAGACAGTCGCGCGCACGCTCTTCGGCGACAGCGATCCGATCGGACAGATCGTGCGCGTGCGCAAGGTGCCGATGGAAGTGATCGGCGTGCTCGAGCGCAAAGGCCAGAGCCTTCAGGGCCAGGATCAGGACGACGTGATTCTCATGCCGATCACGACGGCACGAAATCGCGTCCTGGGGGGCACTCAGGCGAAGCTGCGCTCCGTCGGGACGATCTCCGTCAAAGTGCGCGACGGTGCCGACATGGCGCAGGCGGAAGCCGAGATCAGCATGCTGCTGCGGCAGCGCCATCGACTGCAGCCGGGTCAGCCGGATGACTTCACGTTGCGTAACCTGTCCGAAGTCCTGGGTGCGCGCGAGGAGTCCACGCGGATCATGACGCTGCTGCTTGCCGCCGTCGCCTCGGTTTCCCTGCTGGTGGGCGGCATCGGCATCATGAACATCATGCTCGTTTCGGTGACCGAACGCACCCGCGAAATCGGGCTGCGCATGGCTGTAGGCGCGCGTGCGAAAGACATCCTTTCGCAATTTCTCGTCGAAGCCGTCACGCTCGCGCTGGTCGGTGGCATGTGCGGGATCCTGCTGGGTGTGAGCGGATCGTATGCGATCGCGCATTTCGCGGGCTGGCGTACGGATCTCAACGTGAATGCAATCGTGCTCGCGGTGAGCTTCGCGGCGGCCGTAGGTGTCTTTTTCGGCTTCTACCCGGCGCGCAAGGCGTCGCGCCTGCTTCCCATCGAGGCCCTCCGCTACGAGTAGGTTCAAGTAAACTAGCGGCCTTCATGGATCCCGTGCTTCTGCTGAAGGCGCTCATTCTCGGCGTCGTCGAAGGCCTCACCGAGTTTCTTCCGATTTCCAGCACGGGGCACCTGATCATCGCGAGCCAGCTTCTCGATTTCCACGATGAAAAGGGCAAGGTATTCGAAATCGCGATTCAGACAGGCGCAATGCTGGCTGTGGTGTGGGAGTACCGCGCGCGTTTCACCCATGCGCTGACGGGCGCGGCCAGTGATCCGGTCGCGCGGCGCTTCATAGTCAATCTGGTTATCGCTTTCGTCCCCGCCGCAGTGCTCGGACTTCTTTTCGGCGGATACATCAAAGAGCATCTCTTCGATGCAGTGCCGGTCGCGATCGCGTTCATCGTCGGTGCTTTCATCATCCTGTGGGTCGAGCGCCGGCACCGGACTGCACGCGTGGAAAGCGTCGACGAGATGACATGGAAGGATGCGCTGAAAGTCGGCATCGCTCAGTCGTTCGCGCTCATACCCGGAACGTCGCGGTCCGGCGCGACGATCATCGGGGGCATGCTATTCGGGCTGTCGCGGCGCGCGGCGACCGAGTTTTCGTTTTTTCTCGCGGTGCCCACGTTGATTGCCGCGGGTGCGTACGATCTCTACAAGCACCGCGACGTGCTGAGCGTCGCCGATACGCCCGTGTTCGCCGTGGGCCTCGTCACTGCATTCGTTTCCGCGTTCGTATGCGTGCGCTGGCTGATACGCTTCATCGCGACCCACGATTTCACCATCTTCGCCTGGTATCGCATCGTCTTCGGCGTCGTGGTTCTCGTCACCGCCTACACAGGCCTCGTGGTGTGGTCCGCCTGAAGGCCTGACGCCGCGACTACCGTCGGCCGTTCGCGCGAGGCGAAGCGGCCCCCGCGGAGGCGTGGCATCGTTCCGTATGATCTCGTTGCAGCGCTATCACGATCTGTTCGGCATTCCCGAGCTGCGCGCGACAATCGTCGCTTCGATCGCCGGCCGGATCCCCATCGGCATCGCGGGACTCGCGATACTTCTTTTCGTGCAGGGCCGCTCCGGTTCGTTCAGCCTCGCGGGGACTGCGAGCGCGCTTTACGTCCTCGGCCTCGGCGTCGTTGCGCCGTTTCTCGGCAGGCTCATAGACCGTCTGGGTCCCCGCCCGGTGCTCACGGTGTGCGCAATCACCTATCCCGCGGCGCTCATCGGGCTTGCGGTGCTCGTGCTCACGTCCGCTCCGGCTGCAAGCATTCACGTAATGTCCGTGCTCGCCGGCGCGACGCTGCCGCCAATCAGCGCATGTACGCGCGCGTTGTACCCGAAGCTGCTGTCCGACGGCGCGCTGCTGCACACGGCGTATTCCGTCGATTCGGCGCTCGTCGAGATTGTCTTCATCGTAGGCCCTGCTTTGGTGGCCGCCTGCGTGGCCGCGAATCGACCGGAGGCGGCCGTGCTGCTTGCCGCGCTGTCGGCTGCATTGGGCACCGCGATGTTCATGCGTGCTCCCGCGGTGAAACGCTGGACGGCGGCACGGGCGCTGGGCGAACGTGACGTGCTCGGGGTACTGCGCGATCGCAGGCTGTTGCTGGTATTCGGCGTCACGGTGCTCTACTCGATCGCCTTCGGGCTTTTCGAGGTGGCCGTAACTGCGCACGCAGCCGCCAAAGGCTCTCCAGCGGCGGCCGGTGTCGCGCTCGCGCTGGCGAGCGTCGGCAGCGGTACCGGTGCGGTGGTGTTCGGTGCGCGGCACTGGCGCGCACCGCTCAAGCAGCAGTTCGTGCTCGCGCTCGCGGTCATGGCGGCAGGCGCCCTGCTGCTCGTGCCGATCGACGGTCTTTATCTCTATGCGGCGGGCTGCCTCGTCGCCGGCGTGCCGATGGCGACCGTCATCGCGACCCAGTCGCTGCTGCTATCCCGGCTCTCGCCTCGCGCGCGGCTGGCGGAAAGCTTCACGTGGGGCACGACGTGCCTGCTGGTCGGCGTAAGCGGTGGGATCGCTGCGGGTGGTGTGCTGGCCGAAACATTTCCTGCCCACTGGCTGCTCGTCGCTGCGGGCGCGTCGACGGCGCTGGCCGCATTTCTCGCAGCGACGCTCTTACAAAGCGACGATGAAGGAGTGGCGAAAAGAGCTGACGAGAAGAAGTGATCAGCTCTGGATCCACGGCAAGCCCGCGAAGCGCCAGCCGCCTTTGGTGTTCCGATGCCCGGATTCGTCCTTGTCGCCTTCGAAGCCTTCCAGCACGTTGTAGCACTCGGCGTATCCCGCCTGCTGCGCGAGCATTGCTGCGTTGTGCGAGCGGCCCCCGCTGCGGCAGATGAACATGACCGGCGCGTCCTTCTCCACTTTCTGCTCGAGCTGCTTCACGAAATCCGGATTGGGGCGGCTCCCAGGGTAAGTCAGCAGCTCGACTTCGATGGCGCCGGGGATGCGGCCGACCCACTCGAGCTCCGCGCGCGTGCGCACGTCCACGAGCTTCGCGTTCGGCACTTCGCGCAACATCTCGTGGGCTTCCCTGGGCGTCACAGCGCCGTCGTATGCCAGTCCCAGTTGCTTCGCCCGTTCACGGGCCGTTTCAACGATCTTGCTTTCGCTCATCGGCGTTCTTTCCCAGCTTGTCGGAAGGCGGCGATTTTAGCAGGCACCAGAATGGCCATCGGCTCCGACATCATCGCGTCGTCTTGGTGCATAATCGCTTGGGCGCGCACCGTGTTGGTGCGGCGCCCCCGGGTGACACAGCACAAGTGACTGTTGGACAAGAGCTTTCATGCCGAGTCCGCTGGCACACTTTCTGCTCACCCGGCACTCCCGTTGGTTCACTTCAATAGATAACCAGGAGAACAGAATGGCAGGCGGTGCCGACGTCACCAAAATGATCAAGGACAACGAGGTCAAGTTCGTCGACCTTCGTTTTACCGACACTCGGGGGAAGGAGCAACACGTCTCGGTGCCGGCCAAGGCTTTCGAGGAAAGCAAGTTCACGGACGGTCACGCGTTCGACGGCTCGTCGATCGCCGGATGGAAAGGCATCCAGGCGTCTGACATGTTGCTCATGCCGGACCCGGACTCGGCTCGCATGGATCCGTTCACCGACGAGCCTACGCTCCTGCTGACGTGCGACGTCGTCGAGCCTTCGGACGGCAAAGGCTATGACCGCGATCCTCGCTCGATCGCGAAGCGCGGCGAAGCGTACCTGAAGTCGACCGGCATCGGCGACACCGCCTACTTTGGCCCCGAGCCCGAGTTCTTCGTTTTCGATTCCGTGACCTGGAACGTCGATATGTCCGGGTCGTACGTGAAGATAAAGTCGGAAGAAGCACCGTGGTCTACGCAGGAGGATTTCGAAGGCGGCAACATGGGGCACCGGCCGCCGATCAAAGGCGGTTACTTTCCGGTTCCGCCGGTCGATTCCCTGCAGGACATCCGCTCGGCGATGTGCATGGCGATGGAGGAAATGGGCGTCGAAGTCGAAGTGCACCACCATGAAGTGGCTGCGCCAGGACAGTGCGAGATCGGGACCAAGTTCAACAGTCTCGTCAAACGCGCAGACTGGATGCAGATACTGAAGTACTGCGTGCACAACGTCGCACACTCGTACGGGAAGACCGCCACGTTCATGCCGAAGCCCGTGGTTGGCGACAACGGCTCGGGTATGCACGTGCATCAATCGATCTGGAAAAGCGGCAACAACCTTTTCAGCGGTAACGGTTACGCCGGGCTGTCCGAGCTCGCGCTCTACTACATCGGCGGCATCATCAAGCACGCCAAGGCGCTCAACGCGATCACCAATCCGGGCACGAACTCGTACAAGCGGCTCGTTCCGGGTTTCGAAGCGCCGATCAATCTTGCTTATTCCGCGCGTAACCGCTCGGCGGCGATTCGTGTGCCCTACGTTTCGGGCCCGAAAGCGCGCCGCATCGAAGTGCGCTTCCCGGATCCGACCGCAAATCCGTATCTCGCCTTCACTGCGATGATGATGGCCGGTATCGACGGGATCCAGAACAAGATCCATCCGGGCGATCCGATCGACAAAAACCTCTACGACCTTCCGCCGGAAGAAGCGAAGAAGGTCCCGAACGTGTGCTCGTCGCTCGACATGGCGCTCGCCGAGCTCGATCGCGATCGCGAGTTCCTGACACGCGGGGGTGTCTTCTCGAACGACATGATCGATGCCTATATCGCGCTGAAAGAGGAGGAAGTCACACTCTTCAGGATGACCACGCATCCCGTCGAGTTCCAGATGTACTACAGCCTGTAGCCCGGCTCGACTCGTAAGTCATGGGCGGGCCTGCGTGCCCGCCCTTTTTGTCTCGTCGCCGCTTCGCCGCATTCCTAAAGGCGGAGCGCTGTGATGCCGATGTGGAAGAGCGCGCGTGAATTTTGTGCTTTGCCGTTCGTTTTTGCATGACTTAGACTCGCGGCGCGATAAAAACGCTGCGGTTTCAACAGCATGGCGTTCACATCGCGTTGTTGTGTGGACCCGGCTGGAGCGTCATGGCAATCCGTTATCTTGCATTCGTAGTGCTGCTGTCCGCAGCGTCTTTACCGGCGCGGGGCGAGATCTACGAGTGCGTCGATCAGAATGGCAGCAAGCGCTTCACGAACATCGCAGCCGAAGCGCGAGGCTGCCGCGCGCTGAACGTGCCCGGTTCGGCACCGGCTGCGCCGGCGCAAGCCGGTTCCATCGTCAAGTCGCAACCCAAAGCGCCTCAGGTCGCGACTCCGGCAAGCTTTCCGCGCGTGGACCGACAAGTTCAGCAGCAGCGCGACCATGATCGGCGACGCATTCTCGAGCAGGAGCTCGGACACGAAGAGAGGCTTCTCGCCGACGCAAGGAAAGAGCTTTCCGAGCACGCGTCCGCTCGCGCGGGCAGCGCGCCGGCACCCGAGCGCCTCGAGCCGTTTCACAAGAGACTCAGGCTGCACGAGAGCAACGTCGCGAATCTCAGAAAAGAGATCTCGAAAATCCGCTGAAGTCGTGCCGAACTGCGCGCCACGCTCGTGGCGTAGTTCTTGCTAAAGCCCCCGTCCGTAACATGACGACGGCAACCAACGCACTTGCGGGGCTCGACTTGCTGGCCACGGCCGTCATGCTCGTCGATGAAGCGGGCTACGTGCGCTACATCAATCCCGCCGCGGAGAACCTGTTCGGCCTTTCCAACCGCAACGTGGAAGGCGCGCACCTGGAGACTGTTTTCAAGGAAAGCTTCGTGCTCACTGCCGCAATCGGCTATGCGCGCGAGCACAACTGCAGCTACTCGGAGCACGGCTTGACGCTATCTACGAACGGCCATCCCATCGTGCATCTGTCATGCACCGTTACGCCGGTGGAAGTGGACGCACGATACGGCGAGGGCGGATACCTCTTCGAGTTCCGGCATACGGACCAGGAGCTCAAGATCGCGCGCGAAGAACGCATGCTCGATCAGAGCGAGGCTAACCGCGAGCTCATACGCAATCTCGCGCACGAGATCAAGAATCCGCTCGGCGGCATCCGCGGCGCGGCGCAGCTTCTCGACCGCGAGCTCGAGCGGCCCGCTCTGCACGAGTACACGCAGGTCATCATGAAAGAGGCGGACCGGCTGCAGCTGCTGATGGACCGGCTGCTGACGCCGCATCGGCTGCCGCGTCCGGCACAAGTCAACGTGCATGAGGTGCTCGAGCGCGTGCGCACGGTCATCCTCGCCGAATTCTCGGGCGTTCACGTGCAACGCGATTACGACACGAGCCTGCCGACGATCGAGGGCGACCGCGAGCAGCTCATTCAGGCGATGCTCAACATCGCGCGTAATGCGGCGCAGGCGATCGTCGCGAACAAGCGTCAGGAGACGCCAGGCGAAATCCGTCTTGAGACGCGCGTTGCGCGGCAGGTCACGCTGGCGCGCAGGCGCTACCGGCACGCGCTCGACGTACGCATCATCGACAACGGTCCGGGAATTCCGGAAGGCATACGGGAGCGCGTTTTCTATCCGCTCGTTTCCGGACGCGAAGGCGGCAGCGGACTGGGCCTCACGCTCGCGCAGAACTTCATCTCGCAGCACCATGGCACCGTGACCTTCGAGAGCCGCGCGGGCAGGACTTTTTTTTCGATTCTGCTTCCCGTGCTCGAAAAGGATGAGGGCGGAGCGCGGAAGGATGAGCAATGAAACCGGTTTGGATCATCGACGACGATCGCTCGATACGGTGGGTTTTCGAAAAAGCGCTCACGCGCGAGAACATCGCCTTCAAGACTTTTTCGTCCGCACGTGAAGCGCTCGCCGCGCTCGACGACGAAACGCCGCAGGTCGTGGTGAGCGACATTCGAATGCCCGGCGAATCGGGGCTCGAGCTGCTGCAGAAGGCGAAGGAGCGCTATGCGAATCTGCCGGTCATCATCATGACGGCGTATTCGGATCTCGAGAGCGCGGTGAGCGCGTTCCAGGAAGGCGCTTACGAATATCTGCCGAAGCCGTTCGACGTGGATCATGCCGTCGAATTGATACGCCGCGCCGTCGACGAAAGCATGCGCCAGGAAACGTCGGCCGAGGTCGCCGAGCCCGCGCGCGAAATCCTGGGCCATGCGCCCGCGATGCAGGAGGTTTTTCGGGCGATCGGGCGTCTCGCGCAATCGCATGCGACGGTATTGATCACCGGCGAATCCGGCACCGGAAAGGAGCTGGTCGCGAACGCGTTGCACCGGCACAGTCCGCGTGCCAGCAGGCCTTTTATCGCCATCAATACCGCTGCGATCCCGCGAGAGCTGCTGGAGTCGGAGCTCTTCGGCCACGAGCGCGGTGCGTTCACCGGCGCGCAGAGCATGCGCCGTGGCCGCTTCGAGCAAGCTGAAGGCGGCACGCTCTTTCTCGATGAGATCGGCGACATGCCGCAGGAGCTGCAGACGCGGCTGCTGCGAGTGCTCTCCGACGGCAACTTCTATCGCGTCGGCGGTCACCAGCCGATCAAGGCGAACGTGCGCGTGATTGCCGCGACTCATCAGGATCTCGAAACACGGGTGCGGCAGGGCCAGTTCCGCGAGGATTTGTTTCACCGGCTCAACGTGATACGTCTGAGGCTCCCGAGCCTGCGCGAACGCCGTGAAGACATTCCACTGCTCGCGAAACACTTCCTTCAGAAAAGCGCGCGTGAGCTGAACGTGGAGTCGAAGCGCCTTTCGGAGACGTCGCTCAAGTACTTGCAGGCACAGGACTGGCCAGGCAACGTGCGTCAGCTCGAAAATGTGGCGCACTGGCTGACGGTGATGGCGCCTTCCGTGAATATCGAAGTAAACGACCTTCCAGGCGAGCTGCGGGCCGACACGACCGCGCCGGGCGTGCAGAACTGGGCGACGGCGCTCGACCGCGAGGCGGAGTCGCAGTTGAATCGCGGCGAGACCGGCATCATCGACGCGCTCACGCGACAATTCGAAAAGACGCTGATCCTGCGTGCGCTTGCGCACACCGGCGGCCGGCGCATCGAGGCCGCGAATCTCCTGGGCCTTGGCCGCAACACGTTGACCCGTAAGATCCAGGAGCTCAAGCTCGACGCGGACAAGGAGTAAGCGAGCGGCCGTAAATACATCCGCAGGCGAGTGAGCGGCGCTACCTGGCAGTCGCCTTCGACGGTGGTTGCATCGTGGGGACTGCCGTGCGCGGATATCCGGCTTTATCGAGCGCTTCGTCCCAGGTCGTCTCGAGATAACCTTTGAGCTGCTGCGAGCCGACGACCAACACCGGCACGTCGAGGGCGCCGGTCGATTTCTGCAAAGCATCGGGCTCTTTCTGAGCGTCACGGACGGTGTGCGGAACACCTCGGCGCGCGAGATGCGTGGCCGCACGCGAGCACGCATCGCCGCAGTCGAACGTCCACAAGGTCACCGGATGAGCTTTCATGGCCTGCTGGACGGAATACGGCAGCGTTGAAGTCTCGATCGTGTTGCCGGTGACTTTGCGCTGCTCGACGTGCTTTGCCGTGGGCGGCGGCGGAGTGTCGCGCCACTCCACGTGCCCTTTTTCGTCGACCCAGCGATAGAGCTGGGCAGCGGGGAGCGAGCCGACAGCGAACGTAAGCATGATTGCAGCCGCGGCAACGTGTTTCACTTTCGCTCCGGGTGACGAAGGCGGCGCCACTCTAGCACCGGCCCCTGTGGGCGCAAAGCGACTTACGTCGCAGTAAGTTGCGGGCGCGCGGATTTGCCGCCGCTGCTGACGAACGAGCCCGCGCGCTTATGCCGCCTCGACCATCCCGCTATGGCGCAGCAGGGCGTCGATGCGGGGCTCGCGGCCGCGGAAGGCAACGAACGATTCGATGGCGGGCCTGCTGCCGCCCACGCCGAGAATCTCGTTCCAGAAGCGCTTGCCGGTCTCCGGATCGAGCACGCCGTGCTCCTCGAAGAGGCTGTAAGCATCCGCCGAAAGCACTTCCGCCCATTTGTAGCTGTAGTAGCCCGCGGCGTAACCGCCGGCGAAGATGTGGGAGAAGTTGTTCGGAAACCGGTTGTACTCCGGCGGGAGTATGACCGCTACCCGCTCTCGGACGCGCCGCAAAAGCTCGAGGGACGTCGTCGGTCCGTCGGGATCGAAGTCGTAATGCAGATGCAGATCGAAAAGAGCGAACTCGAGCTGACGCACCGTCTGCAGTCCGCTCTGGAAGTTCTTTGCCGCAAGCATCTTGTCGAAGAGCGAGCGCGGCAGGCGCTTGCCGGTTTCGACATGCCGGGTCATCGGCTCCACGACGTCCCATTCCCAGCAGAAATTTTCCATGAACTGGCTGGGGAGCTCGACCGCGTCCCATTCGACGCCGTTGATTCCGGATACACCCAGGTAATCGACGCGCGTGAGCAGGTGATGCAGCCCATGACCGAACTCGTGGAAAAGCGTGATCACTTCATCGTGAGTGAAAAGGGCCGGCTTGCCTGCGACCGGTGCCGAGAAATTGCAGTTGAGGTACGCGACGGGCACCTGAACATCGTCGGCTTTGCGACGACGCGTGATCGCTTCGTCCATCCAGGCACCACCGCGCTTGCTGGGCCGCGCATAGAGATCCACATAGAATTCGCCCACGAGGGTGCCCGCGCGGTCGCGTATCGCATAGAAGCGCACGTCGGAATGCCACACCGGGGCTTCTGCGGGCTCGATGGTCAGGCCGTAGAGCGTCTCGACCAGGCGGAACATTCCGGGCATCACCGTCGTCTCGGGAAAGTATTGCTTTACTTCCTGATCGGAAAAAGCGTAACGCGCGACGCGCAGCTTTTCGGATGCGTACGCGAGATCCCACGTTTCCAGGCGATCGAGGCCCAGCTCCGCGCGCGCGAAAGCCGTCAGCTCGTCCAGATCGCGCTGCGCGTACGGCTTGGCGCGAGTCGCGAGCTCGTTCAGGAATTCGAGGACCTGCTGCGGTGAATCTGCCATCTTCGCCGTCAGCGAATATTCGGCGTAGTTCGAAAAGCCCAGCAGCCTCGCCATTTCGCGCCGCAGCTTGAGGATCTCCGCGATGAGCGGCGTATTGTTCCATTCGGGTTTACCGAATTCCGCCGCGCGCGTCACATACTCGCGATACATGAGCTCGCGCAAAGGCCGGCTGTCCGCGTATTGCAGGACAGGGATGTACGAGGGTGCATGCAGCGTGAACTTCCAGCCTTCGCGATCGTCGGCTTGCGCGGCCTCGCGCGCCGCTTCGAGCACGTCCTGCGGTATACCCGAGAGCTCGCTCGTATCCGCCACGTAATGGGCGAATGCGTTCGTCGCATCGAGCAGGTTATCGCTGAAGCGTGACGACAGCTGCGAGAGACGCTCCCGTATCGCCATGAAGCGGGTCTTCTCTTCGGGACCCAGCTCGGCGCCGCCCAGGCGGAAGTCCCGCAGCTCGTTCTCGATGATGCGCGTCTGCGCCGGGGTGAGCGTCTCGAATTCGCCCGAATTCCGGAGCGCCTTGAACTTTCCGTACAAACCCGCGTGCTGCGACAACTCGGTGTAGTACTGAGTGATCTTCGGCAAATTCGCGTTGTAGACCTCGCGCAGCTCCGGGCTGTTCATCACCGCGTTCAGGTGCCCCACCTGACCCCAGGCGCGGCCGAGCCGTTCGTTCGCGTCTTCCAGCGGCTCGACGAAGGCGCCCCACGTCGCCGGAACCGCGGGCCTGACGAGCTTTTCCACGAGCCCGCGATTTTCTTCGAGCAGCGTGTCGACAGCCGGGGTCACATGCTCGACACGGAAATCAGCGAAGCGGGGCAGGCCGGAAAAATCGAGGAGCGGGTTCATGCGGTTTCGAAAGGCGGAGGTTGATCGGTACGGACAGGCTGGAAAGCGGAATTGCCGTGAGGAGCGACAGCAAATATGAGGCCGGTAGCCGGCTTCTTCAAGCTTTGGATGTGTCGCCCGGCGCAGATTCAAGCCAGGATTGAAGAATTTCCGAGGCGGCGGCAGCGTCCAGCGTTTTCACCATATTGCGGACGCCGCTTTCGCGGAGCCGGCTTTCGGCCGCGACCGACGTAAACCGTTCGTCTACGAGCGACACGGGAAGACCGAAGCGACCTTCCAGACGTTGCGCGAAACGGCGCGACAGGCGGCTCAACTCGTGTTCCGTGCCGTCCGCGTGCATCGGCAAGCCGACGACCAGCCGTGCCGGGCGCCAGTCGGCGATGAGCTTCTGGATTTCGCCGAAGCGCCGCTGGTTGTCTTCGGCATCGATCGTCGCGAGCGGGTGCGCGATGCGCACCGCCAGGTCGCCGACGGCAACCCCGATTCTCTTTTCGCCGAAATCGAACGCGAGCACGGTCGTGTTGGTGGCGGGAGGGACAGTCATTTGACGCGCGGGTTCCTCTTCGCCCCTCACTCTCACTCGTCGTGGCGCTTCAGCCGTGACCGGCGACGTCTGAGAGTTTCGCGAAGTCGATGCCGAGGAGACTCATCGCGGCGGACAGTCGCTCCTCGGCCGGAAGATCGAATATCACCTCCGGCTTTGCCTGGACCGTGAGCCACGCGTTTTGGGCGAGCTCGTGCTCGAGCTGGCCGGGTGCCCAGCCGGCGTATCCGAGCGTCACGATCATCTGACGCGGCCCTTCGCCGCGTGCAACCGCCTGCAGAATGTCCTTGGACGTCGTGAGCCCGATTTCAGACCCCACCGCGAGCGTCGATTGCCACGCACCGACGGGCGTGTGCAGCACGAACCCGCGATCGACCTGCACGGGCCCTCCGAAGTGGACCGCGACCGATTTGAACGTTTCCGTCTCCGGGGCGATGCTCACCTGCTCCAGCAGGGCGTGCAGGTTCATCTCCGTCGGACGGTTTACGACCACACCCAGCGCACCCTGGTCGTTGTGCTCGCAAATGAACGTCAGGGATTTCGCAAAGTGCGGATCCACCATGTTCGGCATGGCGATGAGGAAATGCTGGGTGAGATTCACTTTCTGCATATGGGAGTGCCCGGCGCAGCGAGGCACGCGTGCATTGTAAAGGGCACCCCGATGCTCCACAAACGGCGCAAACGCGGCTCCTGCGTGCGCTTCGTAAAAGATGTCACGCTCGTTTGACGCGCCGCGTGCCTCAGACGTTCCTTCGGCTATTTTCGCCAGAAAGCGGGCGTGAATACGACCAGCATCACGAAAAGTTCGAGCCTTCCCAGCAACATGACGAAGGTGCAGACCCACGTCTGGAAGTCGGTCAACGGCTCGATATCGATGCCCGGCAGCCCCGCACCGATGTTGTTCAGGCACCCGACTATGACCGAGAACGCGTTCACGGCGTCCGAGCCGGTGGCCGCGAGGAGCAGCGTTGCCGACACCATCACGGCCGTCCAGATGAAGAAGAAAGCGAGGACGGCAAACACGACATGATTGGAAACGACGTGCTGCCCTACTTTCAGTGGAATCGCGGCATTCGGGTGCACGAGCCTTTTCAACTCGCGGTAAACCTGCTTGTAAAGAATAATGGCGCGCAGCATCTTGATGCCTCCGCCGGTGGAGCCGGAGCAACTCAGGAACGTGCCGAGAAAAAGCACCCACAGCGGTACGAACACCGGCCAGAGCTCGTAGTCCGCGTTCGCGTAACCGGTCGTCGTGCCAATCGACACGACGTAGAAGGCGCCGTAGCGCAACGCGGTCCAGAAATCATCGAAAGGCCCCTTCCACCAGAGCAGCAGACTGATGCCGGCGATGCTCAACGTCATCACCGCCGCGAACCAGTACGCTTCCGGGTCTCGCGCGTATACCGAGAGCGACCGCCTGTACCAGGCGAGGAAATGGGTGGCGAAGTTAAGCGCGCCCAGCAGCATGAAAACGATGGCGACGAGCTCGATCGCGGGAGAATCGAACTGGCCGAGACTTGCGTCATGCGAGGATAAACCGCCAAGAGAGATCGTAGTGAACCCGTGAATCACGGCATCGAGCCAGTCCATGCCGGCCAGGTGATAACCCACCATGCACGCGACGGTCAGTGCGGCGTAGATGAACCACAACCCTTTCGCCGTTTGCGTAATGCGCGGCGTCAGCGACTCCTCTTTCATCGGCCCGGGAATCTCGGCCTTCGAGACCTGCCGGCCGCCCACACCGAGCATGGGGAGAATCGCTACCACCAGCACGATCACGCCCATCCCGCCGAGCCATTGCAGCTCTGCGCGCCAGACGTTGATCGAAGGCGGCAACCTGTCGATCTCGCTGAGCACGCTCGCACCGGTGGCGGTCAACCCGGACACCGCTTCGAAATAGGCGTCGGTGAAGGAGAGCTCCGGTAGTGAAAGCAACAGCGGCACGCTTGCGAAAAGCGCACCGGCCGTCCAGACGATCACCACCAACAGCGCGCCTTCGCGCAGCGCGAGCTCGCGCTTGTAGCGGCGGGTAGCGAGCCAAAGGAACGCGCCGGCCCCGAAGTTGAGGAGCATCGAGATTACGAACCGGGGTTCCTGGCCGTCGTCGTAGATGTGCGCCACGAAAATCGGCAGGGCATGCGTGGCGCTCATCGCCATTGCGATGATGCCGAGCACCGGTGAAAGTGCGAGCAACCAGTGCGGCATCATCGCGTGTATGTCAGAAAAAGCCGATGCTGACCTGGAACAGCTTCTCGACTTTCGACACGATCCGCTTGTTCACGACGAACACGATGACGTGGTCTTCGGGTTCGATCACCACATCGTGGTGCGCCATGATCACGTCGTAATCGAAGCTGGCCTGCGCATCGAGACCGCGCCCGGCACGCTCGCGGCGCCGTACGATCGCGCCAATCGTTGCGCCTTTCGGCAGATCGAGCTCCTCTATGCGGTGGCCGACGACTTTCGACGATTTGCGGTCGCCGTGGGCGACGAGCTCCAGCGCCTCGGCTGCGCCGCGCCTCAGCGAATGCACCGCCACGCAGTCGCCGCGCCGCACCCGTGCGAGCAGCGTGCCGATCGTCGCCTGGGCCGGTGAGATCGCGATGTCGATCTGGCCGGCCTGTACCAGGTTCACGTACGAGCTGCGATTGATGAGCGCGATTACCTTGCGCGCGCCCATGCGCTTTGCGAGAAGCGAGCTCATGATGTTGTTCTCGTCGTCGTTCGTGAGCGCGCAATAGACGTCCATGTCGCCGACGTTCTCGTTCTCCAGCAGCTCTTCGTCGGTGACGTCGCCCGCGAGCACGAGCGTTCGATCGAGCTCGGCCGCGATGCGCTCCGCATGGGCCTTGTTGAACTCGATCAGCTTCGCGTCGTATCGGTGCTCGATCTGCTTCGCGAGGCGTCGACCGATATTGCCGCCTCCGCCGATCATCACCCGCTTTACCGGCTTGTCCATGCGACGAAGCTCGTGCAGCACGTTGCGGATGTTCTCGGCCGCAGCGATGAAGAATACTTCGTCGCCCGCTTCGATGATCGTGTCGCCTTCCGGCAGAATCGGGCTGTCGCCGCGGAAGATCGCCGCCACCCGTGCGTCGATTTGCGGCATGTGTGTGCGCAGGTGGGAAACCGGATGGCCGACGAGCGGCCCGCCCTGGAACGCGCGGACGGCCACGAGGCTCACGCGTCCGGCTGCGAACTCGAGCACCTGCAGCGCCTCGGGAAACTCGAGCAGCTTGTCGATGTAATCAGTGAGTACTTGCTCCGGGCAGATCGGAAAATCGACGGCGAAGTTCTGCGGCGAGAAGATCTCGGGATGCGACAGGTAGTCCGCCGAGCGGATCCGCGCCATCTTCGTCGGTATGTTGAACATCGTGGCCGCGAGCTTGCACGCGACGAGATTGGTCTCGTCGCTTTGCGTGACCGCAAGAATCATGTCGGCATCACGGGCGCCGGCGCTTTCGAGGACCGCGGGATGCGCTGCATTGCCGCGTATCGTTCTCAGGTCCAGGCGATCCTGCAGGTTCTTCAGCCGATCGAAGTTGAGATCGACCACCGTGATGTCGTTCGCTTCGGTGACCAGGCTTTCTGCGACCGTGGAGCCGACCTGGCCGGCGCCGAGGATGACTATTCTCAAGATGCGTGCTGCCGTGCGGAAAAGCGGATTCTAGACTGGCCGTCCGTCGCGAGCCAGCTTACGCGCACGAGCATGCCGCCCGCCTGGTGCGCGATAATCGAAACCGTCATGAGCCGCAGCAAGCGCGTGCCGCGCGTCTATTTTCCCGGTGCGGTCGCCGCCCACGGGGTGAGCGATCTTCCGGCCGAGCAGTCGCACCATGTGTCACATGTCCTCCGGCTGACGGCCGGGGATCGCGTCATTGCGTTCGACGGCACAGGTCACGAGTACGACGCGGTCATCGAGCGCCTGTCCAGGTCGACGGTGACCCTGAGGATGGGCGACGCAAAGCCCGTCGACCGCGAATCGCCGCTTCAAGTGACGCTCGCGCAGGGCATCTCGAGCGGCGAGCGCATGGATTACACGGTCCAGAAAGCAGTCGAGCTGGGGGTTTACGCGATTCAGCCACTCACGACCGAGCGAACGGTCGTCCGTCTCGACAGCGAGCGTGCAGCGAAGCGCGTCGCGCACTGGCGCAGCGTCGCGATCGCCGCGTGCGAGCAGTGTGGACGGAATTTCGTGCCGGAGATCTATCCCGTGATGACACTTGCAGTATGGCTCGGGAAGGCGAGAGCCGGCGTCACATGTCTCACGCTCACGCCGGCGGCGCCGGTGAGGCTTGCCGAAATGGGCCGCATCGCGGGAGCTGTCATCCTGCTCGTGGGACCGGAAGGTGGACTTGCGCCGCACGAGCACGCCGACGCGATCGCGGCCGGTTTCGGTGCGGCGCGGCTTGGGCCCCGCGTGCTGCGCACCGAGACCGCGGCTGTCGCGGCGCTTGCGGCGTTGCAGACGCTATGGGGCGACTTCTGAAGTGCGGCTGCTGTGTTGCTTTAAGAAGCGCCCGTAAGACTTTCCTCGAAAAGCGACTTCACATAAACTCGCGTTCTGCTGAAGACCCGCGTTGCGGCACCGTGACGCGCGAGGCCGGAGCGCTCTATTTCGAAGGCGAATGACAACGGTACGGGCGGCGAAGCCAGCGGCGCGAACGCGCAACCCGTCCGGCGTCAGCGGCTGTCGAGCCAGGATCGGTTCATCGACTGGTTCCAGTCAGTCGCTCCGTACATCCACGCTTTCCGCGGCAAGATTTTCGTCATTGCGTTCGGCGGCGACGTCGTGGCGGATGGACGCTTCTTCGACCTTACGCACGATCTGAACCTTCTCGCCGCGCTCGGGGTGCAGCTCGTGCTCGTTCATGGGGCGCGCCCGCAGATCGAAGCGAGATTGGCCGAGCTCGGGCACAAGACGCGCTTCCACGAGGGCCTGCGCGTGACGGATGATGTCGCGCTCGGCGCGGCCAAGGAAGCGAGTGGACGTCTGCGCGTGGAAATAGAAGCTTTGCTTTCGATGGGTCTGCCGAACTCTCCAATGGCCGGCGCTGACATTCGCGTCGCGAGCGGGAACTTCATTACCGCGAAACCCCTTGGCGTTCTCGAGGGCGTGGACTTCTTGCACACCGGCGAGGTGCGTAAAGTCGATGCGGCAGCCATTCGCAAGCGTCTCTCGGACAACGAGCTCGTGCTGCTTTCGCCCCTCGGCTATTCGCCGACGGGCGAAGTGTTCAACGTTGCCCTGGAAGACGTCGCGGCCTCGACGGCTGCGGCGCTCTCGGCCGAGAAGCTCATTTTTCTCATGGATGCTCCCGGCGTTGCGGGCCGTCGCGGAGAGCTTCTCCGCGAGCTCACCGTCAAGCAGGCGAAAGCGCGCGTGGCGCGGCGCGGCGAAGCGGAGACCGACGTTCAGTATTATCTGCCCGAGGCCGTCAGGGCGTGCGAAGCCGGCGTGAAGCGCGTCCATCTCATCTCCGGCCATATAGACGACGCGCTGCTCCTCGAACTCTTCACGCATAAAGGCGTAGGCACCCTCATCACGCCGGATCCGATCGAGACCTTGCGCCCGGCGCGTCCCGACGATATCGGCGGGATAGTGCAGCTGATCGAACCGCTGGAAGCCGAAGGCATACTCGTCAAGCGCAATCGGAGTCTGCTCGAAAGCGAGATCGGGCGCTTCCTGGTGCTCGAGCACGATCGCGTGGTGATCGGGTGCGCCGCGCTCTATCCGTTTCCGGATGAGCGTGCCGGCGAGCTCGCGGGGCTTGCCGTGCGGCCGGATTTCCGCAACCAGGGTGCGGGCGAGCGGCTGGTGAACGCGATCGAGGTCCGCGCGCGGCGGCTCAAGCTGAAGAAGCTCGTCGTGCTGACTACACGCGCCGAGCAATGGTTCGTCGAGCGCGGCTACACCGAAGCCGATATCGATGCGCTGCCCGCGCCCAAGCGCGAGCTGTACAACTATCAGCGGCGCTCGGTCGTGCTCGTGAAGCGCCTTTAACCGAATGCGCACGGGAAGCGCCATGCCCATGCGATGGCGGCTGCTCCTGGGCAGCGCCGCCGTGCAGCTCTTGATGCTCGCGCTGCTCATCTACAACAGCATCGTCGTCATGGACGCGCGGCTGATCGAGCGCACGCGCATCCATCTCGAGGAGCAGAAACAGCTGCTCAACGCGGCGCTCGCCATGCCGGTCGCGAAAAACGACGCGGAGAAAATACAGGAGGTGCTCGACCACGCGCGGCGCGAGCAGGGCATCTCGTACCTCGTGCTGCTCGATCGCACCGGCAATGTCGTCGCGGCGAGCGGCTGGGATGTGAGCACGCCGCTTCCACCGCGCGAGTCGGTGCTGACCGCGCGAGATCGCGACGACATCTTTCACACCGAAGCCGAGGTCAACGCGCGCGGCGCTCCGTACGGCACGCTGGCCTTCGGTCTTTCGACCGGGTTTATAAAGACCGCGCGCCTGCAGCTTATCCGCGACAACATGGCGATCGGGCTCATCGCGTTGCTGCTCTCCACCGGGCTCACAATCGGCCTTGTGTACTGGCTCACACGGCACCTCTCGGAGTTGAGCGGCGCGAGCAAACGGCTCGCAGCGGGCGACCTGAGCGTACGAGTGCCCGTGCGCGGCGGCGACGAAGTCGCGCAGCTCACGAACGCTTTCAACACAATGACCGAAGCGCTGGCGGGCCGTATCGAAGCACTCGCGGAAAGCGAAGCCAAGTTCAGCGCGATCGCCGACTACAGTTACGACTGTGAGCTCTGGATCAGCCCGAAGGGAAAGCTCATCTGGATCAACCCGCGCGTGCACGACATGTTCGGCTACACGCCGGAAGAGTGTCTTGCGATGCCCACATTTCCGGTACCTTTCCTCAGCGGGAACGAAACGCGCCGCGTCACGCGCGAGATCCGCAGGGCGCTCCGCGGCAATACCGGACACGATTTCGAGTTTCGTGTGCGTCGCAAGGACGGCACGGAGTTCTGGGCCGCCTCCGACTGGCGCCCGATTTACGACAAGAGCGGCGGATACCAGGGCATCCGGATCAGCATCCGCGATATCACGAAGCGCAAGGAAGCCGAGGACCAGCTCGAGGCAACGGTCGTGGAGCTCAAGGATTCACAGGCCGTGCAGCAGGAGTATCTCGGCCGCGCGCTCGACGAGCATGCACGGCTGGCGGCGCTGCTTGCTGCGATGGACCGCGGCATACTTTTCGTGTCGCATGACAATCGCGTCGTGTACAGCAATCCCGCGTTCAGCCGCATATGGCCGCTGCCTTCCGGAACGCGCGTCATCGGGTGCTCGCCGCAGGACCTCGTCGTCGCTTCGGCCGAATTGCTCGCGCGGCCCGAGGAACAGTCGCACCATGTTCTCGTGCAGCCGCGCGCAGGCGAAGTCTCCGGCACCTACGAGATACAGATGGCCGACGGCCGGCTCGTGATGCAGCAGGGTCATGCCGTCAAGGATCCGCGCGGACGCGCGGCAGGCTATCTGTGGCTGTTCGAAGACATCACCCGCGAGCGTCAGACGGCGGAACAGCTCATCTATCTCGCGGAGCGCGATGCGCTCACCGGACTCTATAACCGGCACCGCTTCAACGAAGAGCTTGCGCGCATGATCGCCGACGCGCAGCGCAACACCTCGCGCGTCGCGCTGCTTTTCTTCGATCTGGACGATTTCAAGTACATCAACGACACGTTCGGCCATCGCGCGGGCGATGCGATGCTGATCCGTGTTGCCGGTGAAGTTGCGGGGCAGGTGCGCCGCAACGAGCTTTTCAGCCGGCTGGGCGGCGACGAGTTCGGGATTCTCGTGCCCGATATTTCGGACGACATGCTGCGCGTGCTCGCCGAGCGCATCACGCGCTCGATCGCCTCGGTCTGTTTCCAGTTCGAAGGAGAGAACCTGCGGCTCACAACGAGCCTGGGAATCGCGGTCTATCCGGACCACGCCGACAACGCCGAGGATCTGATCGGCCGCGCGGACATGGCCATGTATATGGCGAAGGAGGCCGGGAAGAACGCATGGCGCGTCTACCGGAGCGACCTCGATACATCGACGCAGATGGTGGCGCGGCTCTCATGGAACGACCGTATCATTCACGCGCTGGAAAACCACTTGATGACGCTGCAGTACCAGGGCATCTACTCGACCGCCGACAACCGCCTCTCTCATTTCGAGGTGCTGGTACGCATGCGCGACAAGGACGATACGAACCGGCTGCTCATGCCGGCCCAGTTCATACCGGTGGCCGAGAAGTCCGGGCAGATCATCGAGATCGACAAGTGGGTGGTGCGCGAAGCGATACGCATGCTGGCCGAAAACGATTCGATACCGGCGATCGCGGTGAACATATCGGGCCGGTCGTTCGACGAACCGACACTGCCGCAGTACATCGCAGAGCAGCTCAAGCGCCGCGCCGTCGCCCCGCGGCGCCTGCTCGTCGAGCTTACGGAGACTTCGGCCGTCTCCGACCTTCACGACGCCCAGCGATTCATCGAGGCACTGCGCCAGACCGGCTGCATTGTTTGCCTCGATGATTTCGGCACGGGTTTCTCCTCTTTCGCGTATCTCAAGCACCTGCAGGCGGACGCCGTGAAAATCGACGGGCTTTTCATCCGCAACCTGCCGCATGACCAGGACAACCAGCTTTTCGTGAAAGCGATGGTGGCAGTGGCGAAAGGTCTGCATAAATCGACCATCGCGGAGTGCGTGGAAGACCAGGAAACGCTCGAAATGCTGAAGGGCTTCGGAGTGGATTCGGCGCAGGGCTATCACTTCGAGAAGCCGCAGGACGACCATCCGATGATGATAACGATGATGGCGCGGCGGAACCGCGAGCTGCCGCTCGGGACGTAACCGCTTACGGTTTTGGCGGGACGTACCCCGCCGCGCGCTCGGCGCCCTCGCCGAAGAAGTGTTTTTCCATCTGCTGCGCCAGGTAATCGCGCGCTTTTTTGTCCGCGAGATTGAGCCGGTTCTCGTTCACGAGCATTTTCTGCAGCTCGAGCCACTGCTTCCACGCGTCCTTCGATACGTTCTCGAAAATGCGCCGGCCGAGCTCGCCGGGGTAGGGCGGGAAGTCGAGGCCTTCGGCTTCGCGGCCGAGTTTCACGCAATTGATCATTCGTGCCATGAAGGAAGCTCCTGCGATGTCGATGCCCGATTTTACCGCCGGAGCGTCTGAACCCCGCGCGCCGTTCCAAGCAGCAGCACGTCGGCCGGACGGCGTGCGAACAGCCCGTTGGTCACGACACCGGGTATCTGGTCGAGCGTCGTTTCGAGCTCTTCGGGCCGGGTGATCTCCAGTCGGTGCACATCGAGGATCACGTTTCCGTTGTCCGTGACGAAACCGGCCCGCCACTCCGGCTCGCCGCCGAGCTTCACGAGCTCGCGCCCGACGAACGAGCGTGCCATGGGGATCACTTCGATCGGCAGCGGAAAGCGCCCGAGAACGTTCACAAACTTCGTCTCGTCCGCGATACAGACGAAGGTGCGTGAGACCGCAGCGACGATTTTCTCCCGCGTGAGCGCCCCGCCGCCGCCCTTGATCATCGCGAGAGAGCGGTTGATTTCGTCGGCGCCGTCGACATATACGGTGAGCTCGACCACGTGGTTCAAGTCGATGACGTCGATTCCCGCCGCAGCAAGCCTTTGCGCGGTCGCTTCGGAGCTCGACACGGCGCCATCGAACTTGTGTTTGATCCTGGCTAGCTCCGCGATGAAAAAATTCACCGTGGAGCCGGTGCCGACGCCGATGATGCCGCCGACCGGCACGTGCGCGATCGCCGCGCGGGCGACCGCTTGTTTGAGCTCGTCCTGGGTCACAGGCGAATGGTAACAAAACGGCGGCCGTAAGCCGCCACGGAGGAGGCGGGTATCGGAGGAGGCCGGCTCCTGCTACCCTTGCCGCCCATGAAAAAGCACGATTATCTGGAGCGCATACTCACCGCGCGAGTGTACGACGTCGCGACGGAGACGCCTCTCGAGCTCGCACCAAATCTCACGCGTCGCCTCGGTAACAACCTGTGGTTGAAGCGCGAGGACATGCAGCCCGTCTTCTCGTTCAAGGTGCGCGGCGCTTACAACAAAATGGCGCGACTGCCGCCAGGGGAGTTGAAGCGCGGCGTTATCGCGGCTTCCGCCGGAAACCATGCGCAAGGCGTCGCGCTTGCGGCGCAGACGCTCGGCTGTGCTTCGACGATCGTCATGCCGGTGACGACGCCGCAGATCAAGGTCGATGCGGTTCGCGCGCGCGGCGCGAAAGTGATCCTTCACGGCGACTCTTACGACGAAGCGTACGAGCACGCCCGCGACATCGAACGCACCAAAGGGCTCACGTTCGTGCATCCGTACGACGATCCTGACGTCATTGCGGGTCAGGGCACGATCGGGATGGAAATCCTGCGCCAGCATACGCAGGCGCTGCATGCGATATTCGTCCCGATCGGCGGCGGCGGGCTGATCTCCGGGATCGC
>Ga0075421_100001088_pt1 | contig 31009 bp, 27 predicted proteins | sample SoiMetdeltSBSDD5_FD_75292 | JGI IMG/M metagenome (GOLD analysis project Ga0075421, IMG submission 75292) | Bulk soil microbial communities from a Populus tree surrounding site in Tennessee, USA - Soil MetaG P. deltoides SBSDD5 | ecosystem: Environmental > Terrestrial > Soil > Tree plantation... | reverse complement strand
CACGAAGGGTCGACGCGAGGGGTCTGACCCCTTCAGCGTGGATGGTGGGCGCGACAGGGATCGAACCTGTGACCCCTCCCGTGTGAAGGGAGTGCTCTACCGCTGAGCTACGCGCCCCTGGGCCGCCCTCGGGCCGACCTTGGGGCTACCCCCGGGCCGATGCTTAGTACAAAATCGCCCGCCCCGCGACAACACCGATTCTCTCGGCTGTCTCGGCCCTCATGCGGCCCCTGGCCGGTTCCACATGCGCTCCATGTAGGGCGCAAATCCCTGCTCCCGGAAGAACGCCCGCGCGGCGGCGTTGAACGACCATACGCCGAGCGATATGAGGGCGATGCCCCTGCTTCCCGCCGCCTGCCGGACCGCTTCGACCAGAGCCTTGCCGACGCCTTGCCGGCGCCAGGCCGACTGTACGCTGATGGCATGCAGGTGTACCTCGTCGTAGGCGTGGCAGAACGGCGTCTCCGCGCGGTGCAGGACCTCGGCGTGAGCGTAGCCGGCCGGCTCGGACCCGACGCTGGCGATGAACACGAGATTGCCGGGCTTGGCGAGCAAGGTCGAGGCAACGGCCGGAGTGAAGGTGTCCGACCCCGGCGGCTTGAAGAGCCAGGGCGCGGCCTGGGCGTGGAGCACCTGCACGTCGGCGTTGAGCGACGACAGCAGGGCGGCGTCCGAGAGGGTGGCAAGGCGGACAATGGGTTGCATCGGTCCTCGCGGCTGGGGGGTCATACATTCGATCGAGGGGACTTACGGCGCTGCAGTTGACTACGCCGGCAGACCGAACGCCAGGGGGGCCACTCGGGATCGACGCTTGCCCGCGCCCCGAGGAGGCGTCACTCTTGCCGCAATGACCGGCACCGGGGGATGCGATGAAGGCCTCTCTGTTCTACCTGCCGTCGCTCGGCTCCAGGGCCGACATCGAGGCCGGCATGGCGGGCATGCGCGGCGATCTCTACCAGCAGATGCTGCGCGAGGTGTCGGAGCAGTGCCGGCTGGCCGACGACCTCGGCTACGAATCGGTCTCCTTCACCGAGCACCACTTCCACATCGAGGGCTTCGAGGTCTCCAATAACCCGGTGCTGCTCGACCTTTACATCGCCATGCAGACGAAGCGCATCAAGGTGGGCCAGCTCGGCATCGTGCTGCCGGCGTCGAACCCGATCCGGGTGGCCGAGGACATCGCCATGCTCGACCACATGACCGGCGGGCGCGCCTGCGCCGGCTTCGCGCGCGGCTACCAGCGGCGCTGGGTCGATGTGATGGCGCAGCAGACGCACGGCATCCACGGCGCCCTGCCGCACCAGCACGACGCCATCGACGCGGCCAACCGCGCCGCCTTCGAGGAGTGCTTCACCATCATCAGGAAGGCCTGGACCGAGGAGATGCTCGCCTTCCAGGGGCAATACTGGAAGATCCCGCCCGGCGAGACGCCCTGGACGCTGGAGGCAACGGGCAAATGGGGCAAGGGTGTCGAGGGCGGCGTCCTCAAGGCGGTGGGCGTGGTGCCGAAGCCGCTGCAGAAGCCGCACCCGCCGATCTTCCAGCCGTTCGCCTCCTCCGAGCGCTCGATCCGCTGGTGCGCCGAGAACGGCGTCACCGCCATCCTCCCGCCGATGCACGAGGTGCACGAGCGGCACCTGTTCGAGGTCTACGCGAACGCCTCGGGCCGCCCGCCGGGCGACGGCATGGGCATGCTGCGCGACATCATCATCGCCGACACGGACGAGGAGGCGAGGGCGCTGTGGGCCGACTCGGCCACCTTCTGCGGCAACGCTTGGTTCGTGCCCTTCGGCTTCCGCCGCGGCATGCTGGATCCCGCGACGGGCGAAGCGCCGACACCGGAGGAGGCCATTGCCAAGGGCTACGCGCTGGTCGGGACGCTCGACACGGTGACGCGCAGCCTGGAGGCCTTGAAGCGGAAGCTCCCGGTGCGGTGGATCTTCGGCTGGACGCACAACACCCTGGTGCCGCACGCCAGGCTGATGCGCTCCATCGAGCTGTTCCACACCAAGGTGCTGCCCAAGGTGGCGTAAATGCACCCGTCATCCCGGACAGAGCGATGCGAGCGGCACGCGAGCAGCGCTCTGATCCGGGACCTCGTGAGGTTGGGGACGACTCGTTCGACGAGGTCCCGGATAGCCTCGCCTGCGGCTCGGCTTCCGGGATGACGGGTGTATCTCACGTCTCCTTCACCCCATACTCCAGGATACCCTGCTCGTTGCCGTAGTACTTGTAGGGCAGGAACTTGCCGGACATGGTGATCTTGACGCGGTCGCCCTTGGGGTTGGGCAGGCGCTCGATCTCCATGTCGAAGTCGATGGCCGACATGATGCCGTCGCCGAACTCCTCCTCGATCAGCGCCTTCCAGGCCGGGCCGTTGACCATCACCAGCTCGTAGAAGCGGTAGATCAGCGGGTCGCTGGGCGGCATCGGCGTGCCGCGGTGCGGCACCTCGTTCAGCATGCGCTCCTCGGCCGGCGACAGGCCGAACAGGGCGGCGGCCTTGGCTGCCAGCGGCTTCACCAGCTTCATCTGGCCCAGCAGCGCGCCTACCACCAGCACCGGCGACATGCCGCCGATCCCGTCGGTGATCTGCTTCCAGGTCCAGCCCTTCTCGCGCTTGATGTCGAGGATCTTCTCGGTCAGCTCTTCGCGTCGCATGGGCGTTGCTCCTCTTGCTGTGCCGGGGGTAAGGACGAAGCGGGTGCGCGGCGGCCGGCGGCCGGTCGAGCGCAGCAGCGGCTCGGGGCGCGGCACCCCTTCCGCGCCGACGAGCCTACGCCGCGGAAACTCGGCCTTGCGCCAGTTGAAAGGCCTCGGATGTGTCCGTCTGGGAGAATGTGGTGGTCGCTGCATGGTTCGACGCGGTCGGTCGCACTACGGGTGGATGGAAATCGGCGGGCCTGGCCTCGGGACGCTGGGCAAGCTCCCGCGACCGGGTAACGAGGAAGTCCATGAGGTGGTTGCGCAGGGGATAGTAGTCGGCGAGCTTGTGCAGCTCCGCGCGCGAGCGCTCCTTGGGCAGCGTGTTCTCGACGATCTCCGCCACCCAGGCCCGAGGCCCGTTGGTCATGAGCAGGATCTTGTCGGCGAGCAGGAGCGCCTCGTCGACGTCGTGGGTGATCATGAACACCGTCTGCCGCGTGGCGTTGCGGATGGCGATCACCTCGTCCTGCAGGGCGCCGCGGGTGAGCGCGTCGAGCGCGGAGAACGGCTCGTCCATCAGCAGCATGCGCGGCTCGATGGCGAGCGCGCGGGCGATGCCCACGCGCTGCTTCATGCCGCCCGAGAGCTGCGCCGGCTTCTTGGCCTCCGAGCCGTCGAGATGCACGAGCGACAGGTACTTCAAGGCATGCTCGCGGATGCGGCTGCGCGACCAGCCCGCGTGGCGCGAGGAGACGGCGAGCTCCACGTTGCCCAGCGCGGACAGCCACGGCATCAGGGCGTGGCCCTGGAAGATCACGGCGCGGTCGAGGCTCGGCCCCTCCACGTGCTTGCCGGCGGCGATAATGTGGCCCTCGGTCGGCTGGTCGAGGCCGGCCACGATGTTGAGGATCGTCGACTTGCCGCAGCCGGAATGGCCGATGACGCAGGCGAACTCGCCCTCCTCGACGCCGAAGCACAGGTTCTCGAAGACCGTGAGCTCGCCCGTCCCGGAGGCCTCCGGGAAGCGCTTCGCCAGCCCCTGGACGCTGAGGAACGGCGTCATTCCCTCTCCCCGCGCCAGATGTCATGCCGGGGCTCGTCCCCGGCATCCAGCCAACCCTGAGCATCGGAGCGAGCGGCAGGATGGATCGCGGGCACAAGGCCCGCGATGACACGGGTGACGCTCGCTCGGGCGTAAGCGCTAATCCGCATAGGAGACCATCCGCTGCAGCCTGGCCATCAGCTGGTCGAGGGCCATGCCCACGATGCCGATGAACAGGATCGCCGTGATGACGTTGGTGATGGAGAGGTTGTTCCACTCGTTCCACACGAAGTAGCCGATGCCGGTGCCGCCCACGAGCATCTCCGCCGCCACGATCACGAGCCAGGCGATGCCGATGGAGATGCGTGCGCCCGTGAGGATGGTCGGCGCCGCGGCAGGCAGTATGACGCGCCAGGCGGTGCGGCCCGGGCCCATCTCCAGGGTCTTGGCCACATTGAGCCACTCGCGGCGCACCGTCGCAACGCCGAAGGCGGTGTTGAGCAGCATCGGCCACAGCGAGCAGATGAAGATCACGAAGATCGCCGAGATGCCAGAATCCTTGATGGTGTAGAGCGCCAGCGGCATCCATGCGAGCGGCGAGATCGGCTTCAGCACCTGGATGAAGGGGTCGAGCGCGCGGCTCATCAGGGGCGACATGCCGATCAGGAAGCCGATCGGGATCGCCACCGCGACGGCCAGGAGATAGCCTGCGAGGACGCGCACGATCGAGTAGGCGAGCTGAATGCCGATGCCCTTGTCGTTGGTGCCCTTGTCGTAGAACGGGTCCCTGAGATGCTCCCAGATCTTGGCGCCGACATCGGCCGGGCCCGGCATCGCCGACTTGCCCTGGGTGGCCGTGGCACCCATCAGCTTGGCGTACTCCGGGTCCATCTTGACCGTGGCGCCCCTGCCCATGGTGCCGATGTGCCAGAAAGCCAGGAACACAGCGAGGACGAGAAGCGAGACGACCCCGGCACGCAGGCTGAGCCACATTCTCTCTGCTCCCGCTTCTGCCCGGCGCTCAGGCCGTGCGCCTGATGGCGAAGCTCCTGATGTAGTCCTCGGGCTTCTCGGGATCGAAGGTCTTGCCCATCACCACGAAGGTCTTGCTCGTGATGGTAGGCGCCGTCAGTCCCACCTCCTGCATGAGCTTGGCGGCATCGGTCGCCAGGAACACCTGGCGGGCGACCGTGGCATAGTCGACCTCGCCCTTGATCTGGCCCCAGCGCTTCATCTGGGTCAGGATCCACACGGCGAACGAGTGCCAGGGGAACGGATCGAAGTCGATGCGGTCCGGTACGCGGCGCACGTTGCCGAGGCCGTCGGCGAAGGTTCCCGTCAGCACCTGCTCCACCACCGTCACCGGCTGGTTCAGGTAGTTGGCAGGCGCTATCGCCTGCGCGATCTGCGGGCGGTTCTCCGGCTTGGCCGCGAACGCGGTGGCATCGATGATGGCCTTCAACAGCGCCGCATAGGTGTTGGGCATCGTGGCGACGAACTCGCGCGACGCGGCGAAGGCGCAGCACGGATGCCGGTCCCAGATGTCCTTCGACAGCACGTGGATGAAGCCCACGCCGTCGTAGACGGCGCGCTGGTTGACGGGGTCGGGCGCCAGGAACCCGTCGATGTTGTCGGCGCGCAGGTTGGCGACCATCTCCGGCGGCGGGACGGCCCGGATCTGGATGTCCTGGTCCGGGTCGATGCCGTGCTCGGCCACGTAGTAGCGCAAGAGGTAGTTGTGCATGGAGTAGTCGAACGGGACCGCGAACTTCATGCCCTTCCACGCCTTCGGGTCGCGCCGGTCCCTGTGCTTGACGGCGAGCGTGATGGCCTGGCCGTTGATGTTCTCCACCGCCGGCATGGTGTAGGGGACGGCGGTGGAGCCGGCGCCCAGCGTGATGGCGAGTGGCATCGGCGAGAGCATGTGGGCGGCGTCGTATTCCTTGTTCAGCGTCTTGTCGCGGATCACGGCCCAGCCGGCGGTCTTCACGACCTCTACGTTGAGGCCGTGCCTGGTGTAGAAGCCCATCGGGTGCGCCATGATGATGGGTGTGGCGCAGGTAATCGGGATGAAGCCAACCTTGAGGTCCTTCTTCTCCGGCGTCGCGGCCTGGGCGAAGGCCTCGATGGCAGTGCCGATGGGGAAGAACTGCGAGATCGCTGCGAGCGCCGTGGAGGCGCCCACCGCACGCAGGAAGGCGCGGCGGGTCTCGTCCTCGGGGAACAGAGCACGCACCACGGCCGATTCGACGACTCGGGCGAGCCGAGCATCATGGGATTTTGTCGCCGCTTCATCGTGCTCGACCTGGCTCGCGTGACCGCCGCAGCTGCAGCCCCCTCTCGCCAGGACACGAACGGGATCGAACGGATCTTGGAGGCTCATGGCTTTCAACCCTTCATTGCCGCAAAGCGGCCGCCCCGCGCGCTTGGCGGCAGATCACGCCGGGTCACAGAGCAACCGCCATGCCAGCCACCCCGCTCTGGGCAAGAGATCGGCGGAAAAGGCGCAATCTGCCCGCGGAGCGCTCATCCGGCGATCCGCTGCCGTGCAGACATGCACCTGCGTTGGGCAAGCTGCTCGAAATTCAGGCTCGCTCGCGCGCTTTTGTTGAGCACGGACGATGGGTGGCTGCCACGGCACCAGCGGCGCCGTGACGGCGCCGGCGCACAGGCCTCGGACCAAGATCCGACGCGTCAGGCTGCCCGCGCCTCGACCAGCCGCCGCAGGGGCGCCGGCAGATACCGGCGCAGTCGTCGCGAGATCTCCTGCTCGCGACGCTGCCACAGCACGCCCAGCGCAATCACGCCGAGCCCGATCAAGGTGAGTACGATCGGGAACAGCAGGCTGTTGGCAAAAACCCGAGAGGCGAGGTGCCCGAGATAGAAGGCGACCCCGAGAGCTCCGAACACCGCGAAAACGCGGCGCCCCAGTGCGGCGCCGATGAACAGCATCGCAATGTTGATCGCACAATAGACCATCTTGCCGACCTCGCTTCCCGACTCCATCGACGACAAGCCGCCCCAGAAGGCCGCGACCCCGGCGAGGTAGAGCCAGAACGCGAAGTCGCGCTTGCCGTCGGAGCGCATGTCGACCAGAAGGGCGACGCATACGACAATGAGGCCGAAGCCCACCGAGACCAGCTGACGCAAGCGCCACAGCGCCTGTGAGCTGACCCATCCCGCAGCCGCGGGGTCCGCCCCGTACAGGTAATCGTGGAGGAGCGGCGCCAGGTCCATGCTCATGTACCAGAGCGTGCCCGCCACCGGCATGACAAGGAACGGCAGGCGGTAACGCCACAGCATGACCGAGCCGACGGCCAGCGTCGCCAGCTCCATAGCGATCCAGCGGCTGTCGACGAGCGTGTGGTAGGCACGGTAGGGCTGCTTCCCGTCCCACCAGCCGAACCAGACCTGCAGACCGTACACGGCCAGCGGCGTCAGAGCGACGACGAAAGCCCCGGTGAGACCGGCGGGGATCGCCAGCTGCATCTTCTCCAGGAGGTAGTGGGTGGCGACGAGACCGACGAGCGCATAGACGGCGGCAATGAAGAAGATCTCGGCGCCGCCGAGCCGATCCCAGCCGAACGTCACGTAGAAGGTCATGCCGCCGATGGCTATCAGCCCGCCCAGATAGTACAGCACATGGGTGAACGTGAAGGCCGGGCGGTCTTTGCTCTGCTCCTCGAGCAGCGCCCACAGCTGGGTGGCCTGGGCCTCGGAAATGAGACCGCGACCGACCGCGGCCTGAAGCTGACTGCGCTCAATATTCATAAGGTCTCTCACGGGAAAGGGCGCTAATGGGCGCTTTGGCGAGGATCGATGCCGACCATGACACCCAATCGTGGCATCGGCCAGGCCGATGGCGTGTGGTTGGCAGGTACGGCCGCTTGCTCGATGATGCAGGGAGATGGCGGCTCAGGGTGATCGGCGCATGCTCCCCAGACACGGCAGACTGCACGCTGTCGCGCTCGGCGCATACTTCTGCGCGGCGGCGGCGGCGTGCGTTCCGTCGCCCTTGAATGCGCAGGCCCCCGACGCAGCGGCACCGTGGCGCGCGCTGTTCCAGCGGCCGGCGACGCCGCCACCGGCTCCGGCCGACAATCCGACGACACCGGAGAAGGCCGCGCTGGGAGCCAGCCTGTTCGCCGATCCGCGCCTCTCCGGCGACGGCCGGCGCTCCTGTGCCAGCTGCCACGAGGAAGGGCGGGCCTTCACCGACGGGCGCCGCAAGGCGCGCGCGCTGTCCGGCGCGAGCCTGGAGCGCAACACGCCCACGCTTTGGAACCTGGCCTGGAGCAAGCACTACTTCTGGGACGGGCGCGCGCCCTCCCTGGAAGCGCAGGTGCGCGCCCCGGTCGAGGCTCCGCAGGAGATGGGAGGAGACTGGCCGGCCATCCTCGCCCGCCTCGAGGCGGACGCCGGTCTCAAAGAGCGCTTCCGCGCCATCTTCGCGGGCGAGCCGCCGGTAGCGCGCGAGACGGTCGTCAAGGCGCTCGCAGCCCATGTGCGCTCGCTCGTCTCCCCGCGGACCAGGTTCGATGCCTGGATCGAGGGCGATGCGGGGGCTCTCGGCGCCGCCGAGGTGCGCGGCTTCCGCCTGTTCACCGGCAAGGCGGGCTGCGTGCTCTGTCACGCCGGCTGGCGCTTCACCGACGACCGCTTCCACGATATCGGCCTGCCGGGCAAGGACCCCGGCCGCGGCGCGGTGCCCGGTGGCACGCCGGGCCTCGGCGCCTTCAAGACACCCAGCCTGCGCGAGCTCGCGCACACGGCGCCCTACATGCACGACGGCTCGTTGCCCACACTCGCCGCGGTGCTCGCCCACTACAGCGGCGGCTTCAAGCGCAGGCCCTCACTGGCGCCCAACATGAAGCGCGACCTGCGCCTCGGCGCGCGGGAGAAGGCCGATCTCGTCGCCTTCCTGCGCACCCTGTCAAGCGAGAAGAGGCCGCACAAATGAACGAACGAGGCGGCCGTGGCCGCCTCGTCGCCTGGTCGACCGTCCTGCAGCCGGAGCGGCCGCAGCGTCAGCCGCGGGTGCGCTCGTACCTGGCGATCTCCTCCGCCAGGGTCACATAGTCCTCGCATGCCACACCGCAGCGCTTGGCGATCTCGGCCAATTGCTCGCGCGCCTTGCCGGGCTCGCCGATCTGCAGATAGGCCTCGCCGAGGTACTGGCGTGTGGTGGTTGCCTCGGGCCGGGTGGCCAGGGCTCCGAGGTAGTAGGGGAAGGCTTCCTCCACGCGGCCGAGCTTGCGCAGCGTGAAGCCGATCATGGTCTGGATGCGCGGATCGTTCTGGTTCGCGGCCGTCCGCAGGGTGGCGAGTGCGACGGCGTGCTCGCCGTTCTTCGCCTGCCAGTAGCCGAGGCTGTAGATCTGGTCCTGATCGAGGGAGCTGCTCTTCTCCTTCTTTTTGCTCTCCTCCTTGCCCTTCTGCTTGGGCTTGGGCTTCGGCTTGTCCTTCGGCGGGTCGGGCGGCGGGGGATCGGCGACGGCCCACGACCCCTCCGGGGCAAAGGCTACAATCGCCAAGGCCGCAGCGGCGGCCACCAGCCATTTCGTTCTCGCTGCGCTACGCTCGGGCATGCGCTCTCCTCTCGCCTGGTTCGAAACGCCGATCCTCGTCGCGTTCCTCAAGACGATGGAGCCTAGCCGGAAATTCCCGCGTTCAGCATTCACAGCGGTGTGAAGGCACAGAGCGGACGCGGCCTTCCACAGCCCGGTCCATGGTGCGGCAGGCGACCGAAGCCCGGGTGCCCACGACACCGGCCCACGGCGCGGTATGGCCGGCCCGCGTCATGCGGCGGCGCGGATAGGGCGTGCGCGCTCGATGCGCTCGCGCTCGTCCGGCGAGTTCATCGCCTTCCATAGATTGGTGCGCCGCTGCACGTTCAGCCAGAATTCGGGGCTGTTGCCGAACACGCGAGCGAGGATCAAGGCGGTCGGCGCGGTCACAGAGCGATGGCCGTTGCACAGCTGGTTGACGTGCTCGAGCTGGACGCCCATCGCGTCGGCCAGGGCCTGCTGGGTCAACCCCATGGGCTCCATGAACTCCTCCACCAGAACCTCGCCGACCGTTGCCGGCCGTTGCCGGCTTGCGCTTTGTCATCAGCGTGGCTCGAGAGGGCACTGGCCGTCACTCCGTAGCCATCGGGGCCTCAAACCATGACCTGCGTGCCGACCTCCACCACGCGGTCGCTGGGAATGCGGAAGTACTCGGTGGCGTCCTCGGCGCGTCCGGCGAGCCAGATGAACAGCCGCTCCTGCCAGCGCGGCATCTCCGACTTGAGGCTGGTCTTGAGGGAACGCCGCGACAGGAAGAAGGAGGTGGCGGCCATGTCGATATTGAGGTCCTTGCGCCGGCAGTGCTCGATGATCTTGGGCACGCTCGGGGTTTCCATGAAACCGTAGTGCGCGATGACCCGAATGAAGTTGTCCGCCACCCGCTCGATCTCGATGCGCTCGTGGCGCGCCACGCGAGGCACGTCCTCGGTCTTGATGGTGAGGGTGATGTTGCGCTCGTGCAGCACGCGGTTGTGCTTGAGGTTGTGCAGCAGCGAGGTCGGCGCAGCGCTGGGATCGGCGGTGAGGAACACGGCCGTTCCCGGGACGCGATGCGGCGGCTTGGCCTCCAGCTTGCGCACCAGCCACAAGAGGTCCGCCTCGTTCTTGCGCGTGGCGCGGCCCAGAGTCTTGGAGCCGCGCACCCAGGTGAACACGAGGAGCGCGACCGTGCCGCCCGTCAGCAGCGGCAGCCATCCGCCTTCGGGGATCTTCAGCAGGTTGGCGGTCAGGAACACCTGCTCGATCAGCAGCAATGGCACCATCAGGGCCGCCGCCTTCCACACCGGCCATTTCCAGACGCGCCAGATCACGAAGAGCGCCATCAGGCTGTCGATCACCATGGTGGCGGTCACGGCCAGACCGTATGCCCCGGCAAGATCGGTGGCGCTGCGGAACGTCAAGGTGACCAGCAGCACGGCAACGAGCAGGATTTGATTGACGCGCGGCAGATAGATCTGCCCGGCGACGCTCTCCGAGGTGTGGCGGATCTGGAGCCGCGGGATCAGCCCGAGCTGGATCGCCTGGCGCGTGAACGAGAACGCCCCGGTGATGACCGCCTGGCTGGCGATGACGGCCGCTACCGAGGCCAGGATCACCATGGGAATCAGCGCCCAGCCCGGATAGAGGCGATAGAAGGGGTTCTCGATGGCGCTCGGGTCCGCCAGCAGCAGGGCGCCCTGGCCGTAGTAGTTGAGCGTGAGAGCCGGCAGCACGACACCGAGCCAGGCCATGCGGATCGGCTTGCGCCCGAAGTGGCCGAGATCCGCATAGAGCGCCTCCGCCCCCGTGGCGACCAGAAAGACGAGGCCCATGACGACGAGGCCGACGACGCCGTGCGTCACAACGAAGTCGATCCCGTACCAGGGATTGAGCGCAAGGAAGACGCGCGGATCGTCGATGAGATGCACGAGGCCGCCGATGGAAAGCACCGCGAACCAGACCAGCATCACCGGCCCGAAGAACTGCGCGATCTTCGCCGTGCCGCGCGACTGCACCGCGAACAGCGCCAGAATGATCGCCACCGACACCGGCAGCACCGCGTACTCGATCTGCGGCAATTGCGGCGCGATCAGCTTCAGCCCCTCGATCGCTCCGAGGATCGTGATCGCCGGCGTAATGACGGCATCGCCGTAGAAGAAAGCCGCGCCGGCCACCCCGAGGGCCAGGATCAGCGGCGCGCTGCGCTTGGCCACCGACTGGCCCAGCGCCATCAGCGCGAAGGTGCCGCCCTCGCCTTTGTTGTCGGCGTTGAGCAGGATCAGCACGTACTTCAGCGTGACGATGAGCAGCAGCGTCCAGGTCATCAGCGAGAGGATGCCGAGCACTGCCCCCTCGCCCGAGGCCCCCTGACGGGTCGCGGCGCCCACCGCTTCCTTCAGCGCGTAGAGGGGCGAGGTGCCGATGTCGCCGTAGACGACGCCGATCGAGCCCAGCGCGAGCGCCCAGAACTGCTTGTCCGGAGTGCCGTGCCCGCTTTCCGCACTGGATGCCGCGGCCGGTCGATGTTGCATGTCGGCAGTTTCCGACTGCTGGAGGCGCAGGAGCCAAAGCGAGTGGGCGCGGCTTATACACCCGCCCCCGGCGTCGCGAAAGAGTAGCAGCGCAACGCCCACAGCGCCTATGTGGAAGGCGCGCGGCGGCCTGCTTCGGCGCACGCACAACCGCATTCAAAACGTCGTTCAGCCGACCTCGAGCCCCCAGATGCGGGGCTCGGCGAACTCCAGGGAGTTGCCGGCGGGGTCGCGGAAGTAGACGGAACGGCCGCCCATCGGCCACTCGAAGTCGGCCTCCACCGCGACGCCCTTGCGCCGAAGCCACCCGACCCAGGCCTCGATCTCGGCCGCCGTGGCACGGAAGCAGATGTGCCCCGGCCCGCGGGCGCCATGCGGGGGAACCGGCAGCGCATCGGGCGCCGGCCCCAGCTCCGTGGCCTCCGGGTTGAAGATCAGCAGGACCTGGCCGCCGCAACGGTAGAACAGGTGCCGGCCGGCGACGCTGACGAACGGCTCGAGGCCCAGCACGTCGCGATAGAAGGCCTCGGCCGCGCCCAGGTCTCGCGCGTAGAGCACGGTCTCGAGGATGCCCGCCGGGGCCATGGCCAAGCTCATGGGCAAGGCTCCGAACCAGGCGCAACCGCCATGCGGGTGCGCTGCCTCAGGTCACGGTCAGCTTCTGCAGCGAGACCAGCTCGCCCACGCCCTTTCTAGCCAGCGCCATCAGCTGGTCGAACGATTCCTGGGAGAAAGGTGTAGTTTCGGCCGTACCCTGCACCTCGACGATGCCGCCCGACCCCGTCATCACGAAGTTGGCGTCGGCATCGGCCCCCGAATCCTCGGGATAGTCGAGGTCGAGCACGGGGACGCCCTTGTAAAGCCCACAGGAGACGGCAGCCACGTGGTCGCGCAGCACGCCGTCCCTGATCATGTCGCGGCCGCACATCCACTTGATGCAATCGTGCAGCGCCACCCAGGCGCCCGTGATGGCCGCGGTGCGCGTGCCGCCGTCCGCCTGCAGCACATCGCAATCGATGGAGATCTGCCGCTCGCCGAGCTTGGGCAGATCAACGACGGCGCGCAGCGAGCGGCCGATCAGGCGCTGGATCTCCTGCGTGCGCCCGCTCGGATGTCCGGCCGTGGCCTCGCGCCGCGTCCGCTGCACCGTGGCCCTCGGCAGCATGCCGTACTCGGCCGTCACCCAGCCGCGTCCCTGCCCTTTGAGCCAGGGCGGAAGCCGGTCCTCCACCGTGGCCGTGCACAGCACGTGGGTATTGCCGAACTTGATGAGGCAGGAACCCTCGGCATGCATGGATACCCGCCTGTCGATGGAGACCGGGCGTAGCTCGTCGGGATTGCGTCTCGAAGGCCGCATTTATTCCAGGCCGATTTCGGGGTTTACGGCTGCGGGCGCACACTAGGCGACCACCCCGCCGCCTTCAACAGGTAATCCTGCGCATCGTTGCCGCTCTCCGACGGGCTGGTTTGCGCGGCGTGCGACCCAGCTTCTCGGTAGGCGGACGACTGGCAGATGCACCCATCGGCCTTCTGCCCGCCGCGGCGCCCGCCGGGACGGCCCGCTGGCGCTCCGAGGTTGGATTATCGCCACCGTCCATGCCGCCGCACCGGCTCCATAATTCCGTTTTGCGCTGGAGCTTTGCAGGGATTGCGCCGTATCCCAGGTGCGCTGCAATACCGCGCTGCACCTGCCACCAAGGGCCGTGCGCTGCCGGTTTGACACCGCAGGGTTGCTGATCTAGGTTCCGGGCGCCTTGCGACCGCCCAAAATGATGGGAACAGTCCCCCAGGGGCGGCAGGCAACTCGTCTCTCGGGGCGAAGGGGGCCCACGCCAGATGCAGCGTGCGTTCGGGCGGACCGTGTGCTGGGATATCGGTCAGTTGAGGGCATGTCAGGGCGAGCACCGGCCTCGGTGTTGCGTCCGATGGTTTGCGGTTGAGATTGCCTGTCCCGCGCCGGGGACTCAGTACGACCAACCCGGCCGGACCGATCCGCTGGTGCGGATGCGAGAAGGCACACCCAGGCGTTGAGTGCCCTATTCGCAGGGAGACAGAGAAGGCCAGATGGAACTCGGCGACTTGATCACGCTGGACGCAGTCATGCCGAAGCTCGCGGCCAAGACCAAGAAGCAGGCGCTCCAGGACCTGGCGGAGAAGGCCGCGACTCTGACGGGGTCGGACGGCCGCGAGATTCTCGAGGCGCTGCTGCAGCGCGAGCGCGTGGGCTCCACGGCGGTAGGGCGCGGCATTGCCATCCCGCACGGCCGGCTCGCGGGGCTGCAGCGCATCGTTGCCGTGTTCGCGCGGCTCGAGCAGCCGGTCGATTTCGGGGCGCCCGACGAGGAGCCCGTCGACCTCATCTTCGTGCTGCTGGCACCCGAGGACGCCGACGGCGACCACCTCAAGGCGCTCGCCCGCATCTCGCGCCTGACGCGGGAGCCGCAGACGATCGAGCGCCTGCGGTCCTCTTACGACCGCGCCACCCTCCATTCCATCCTGACCGAGCCATCGACGGTGCAGGCGGCGTGACGATCTCTCCACCCGTCATCCCGGAAGCCGAGCCGTGGGCGAGGCTATCCGGGACCTCATGAAAGCGAGTCGCGACCCAACCTCACGAGGTCCCGGCTCGGAGCGCTGCTCGCCGATGGCTTGCATCGCTCCGGCCGCGATGACGGGTGCAGGAATGGGGGGTCTGACCCCGTTCAGCCGAGCACGGCGAGGGCGCCGAGCGCGCCCAGCCCGATGCCGCCGACGACGATGCGCCACCAGCCGAACGGCGCGAAGCCGTGCCGGCTGACGAAGTCGAGCAGATAGCGCACCACCACGACCCCGGTGATGAACGACACCACGAACCCGATGGCGATGTTGGTCACGTCGCCGAAGCTCAGAAGCTCGTAGTTCTTGTAGAGGTCGTAGGCGAAGGCCCCCGTCATGGTCGGCATGGCGAGGAAGAAGGAGAACTCCGTCGCCGAGCGCTTGTCGGCCCCGAGGAGGAGCGCGCCGACGATGGTGGCGCCGGAGCGCGAAACGCCGGGGATCATCGCCGCGGCTTGGCACAGCCCGATGGCAAAAGCGACGGGGACGGGAAAGTCCATGGCGTCGTGGTAGCGCGGCTGCAGCCTGAGCCTGTCCACGAAGAGCAGGACGACGCCGCCGACGACCAGCGTGGTGCAGACGAGCCAGGGCGACTCGAACAGCACGGCCTTGATGTACCGGTGCGCCGCAGCTCCGATCACGGCCGCCGGAAGAAACGCAATGAGCACCGCCAGCACGAACCGGCGGGTGCGCGGATCGCGCGGCAGGTCGAGGAGCAGGCGCAACAGCTTCGCGGCGTAGACGGTGAGGATCGCCAATATCGCCCCGAGCTGGATCAGCACCACGAAGGTCTGTCCGGGCGAGGAAATGCCGAGGAGTCTCTGGACGAGCAGAAGATGCCCGGTGGAGGAGACGGGAAGGAACTCGGTCAGTCCTTCGATGAACCCGAGCAGGATCGCCTGCCAAGTCTGCATTGGCGTTCCCTCGTGCTTCGGGCAGACCGCAGCTCGATGATGAGCCTCTTCCAGTACGCCGGCAAGCCGGCGCCCTCAAGCACACGCCAAGCTTGTGGCTCAATTCCCTGCTGGTTGTGGCTGACCTGCACCGTTATCCTGAGCGTCGCGACCCGCGAGGAGGCGAGCCCCCTGTCATCCCGGCACTCGCCTGCACCGGCGGAGGCCGACGTTGCCGGGATCCAACGCCAGGCGAGCTCCGGAGCAGGTGGTTGGCTGGATGCCGGCAACAAGTCCCGGCATGACAAGGAATCAGGGCGCAGCTGAGACCGAACGCAACTTTGGCAATGACCGGGAGCCTGAAGCAGCTGGTGCTGGATGAGGCGCAGGCCGCCGGGTTCGCCGTTGCGCGCATCACCACGCCGGAGGCGATCGGCCCGGACGTTGCCGACCGCCTCCGCCATTTCCTGCGCGAGGGGCGCCATGGCGACATGGCCTGGATGGCCACCACGGCCGAGCGGCGCGGCCATCCTCTCGGCCTGTGGGCCGAGGCGCGCTCCATCGTCATGCTCGGGCTCAGCTATGCGCCCCGGGGCGATCCGCTGGCCGTGCTGGCGCAGCCGGACCGCGGCGCCGTCTCCTGCTACGCCCAGTCCAGCGACTACCACGGCGTGGTGAAATCGGGCCTCGAGCGCGTCGCCGTCGCCCTGGCGCGGGAGAGCGGCGCGAAGGTGAAGGTGTTCGTCGACACCGCGCCGCTGATGGAGAAGCCGATCTCGCAGGCGGCGGGCCTCGGCTGGCAGGGCAAGCACACCAACCTCGTCTCCCGCGAGCACGGCTCGTGGCTGTTCCTCGGCGCGATCCTGACCTCGGCCGCCCTCGAGCCCGATGCGCCGGCGGCCGACCGCTGCGGCAGCTGCCGCCGCTGCCTCGATGTCTGCCCCACCGCCGCGTTCCCGGCGCCCTACCAGCTCGATGCGCGGCGCTGCATCTCCTACCTCACCATCGAGCACAAGGGCCACATCGCCCGCGAATTCCGCAAGGCGATCGGCAACCGCGTGTTCGGCTGCGACGACTGCCTTGCCGTGTGCCCCTGGAACAAGTTCGCCGCTGCCGCGCACGATGTTCGGCTGCGCGTGCGCGAGGGGCTTGATGCGCCCCCGCTTGCCGAGCTGCTCGCCCTCGACGATGCCGCGTTCCGCAAGTGCTTCGCCGGGACGCCCGTGAAGCGCACCGGCCGCGACCGTGTGCTGCGCAACGCCCTGATCGCCGCCGGCAACTCGGGCGACGGGAGCCTCGTGCCGGCGGTGCGGCGCCTCCTCGCCGACGCCTCGCCGCTGGTCCGCGCCATGGCCGTCTGGGCGCTGGCGCAACTGGCGGATGCCGAGACCTGGAGCCTCGAGCGGAGCCTCCGCGCTTCACGTGAAACAGATCCGGCCGTGCAGGCGGAGTGGCGCACGGAGGGGGCCTGAATGCGGCTCTTCTGCTTCGGATACGGCTACTCGGCCGAAAGCCTGGCGCGACGGCTCAGCCCGCGCAGCTCGAGCGTCGCCGCCACCTCGCGGAGCCCGCCGTCCGCCCCCGAGCCGGGCGTCGCGCTCTGCGCCTACAAGGGCGACGCGCCCTCCGCCGAGGTGCGCGATCTGCTGCGCGGGAGCACCCACGTCCTCGTCAGCATCCCGCCGGACCTGGAGGGCGACGTGGTGCTGCGCCACCATCGCGAGGACCTCGCCGGCCTCCCGGACCTCGCCTGGGTCGGCTATCTCTCGACGGTCGGCGTCTACGGCGACCGGAAGGGTGCCTGGGTCGACGAGGAGAGCCCCGCGTCCCCGGCGCTCGAGCGCAGCCTCCTGCGCCTGGAGGCCGAGCGGGCCTGGCTCGGCTTCGCCGCCGAGACCGGCCGGCGCGTGCAGGTCTTCAGGCTCGCCGGCATCTATGGGCCCGGGCGCAGCGTCGTCGACGGCCTCAGGGCCGGCACCGCCCGCTGCATCGTCAAGCCCGGCCAGGTCTTCAACCGCATCCACGTCGACGATGTGGCGCGCGTGCTGGCGGCGGCGATCGACACGGATACGGGGCATCGCATCTTCAACGCCAGCGACGACGAGCCGGCCCCGCCCGAGGACGTTGTGGCCTATGCCGCCGAGCTGCTCGGCCTGCCGGCCCCGCCGCCCATTCCCTTCGAGCAGGCCGGCTTGAGCGGCATGGCGGCGAGCTTCTGGGCCGAGTGCAAGCGCGTGAGGAACACCCGCATCCGCCGCGACCTCGGCGTCGAGTTGCTCTACCCCACCTACCGCGAAGGCCTGCGCGACCTGGCCACCGGTTGATACCCGTCATCCCGGAAGCCGAGCCCCGCAGGGGCGAGGCTATCCGGGACCTCGCCGAGCGAGTCGAGCCCTGCTTCCCGAGGTCCCGGTTCGTAGCGTTGCTCGCCTCCGGCTCACATCGCTCCGACCGGGATGACGGGTGCAGCTGGATGGCCTCTCCCGCTGCCCAGGAAACGATTCCAGGGCAGGTCCGTGTCTCCAAGGGCCCGGAGCCCACGCGGCCGACCCTGTCCTGAAATCGCCTCCCAGCGCGAATCCCGCATCGCTGCTGCAACCGCCTCAGGCACCGCAACGAAAAAGGCCCCCGGTCCGTAGGGACAAGACCGGGGGCCAGTGACGGGATCTGGGCCCAGTCCTCTGTGGAAGAAGCACCCGGCCCTTATTGTCAGAGCGCAACCGCTCTGTGGCTCGGAGCTTTAACGTGATTCGTTGCACTCGTGTTGTTCAGGACACCCAGCCGTCCTGCAGCCGACATCGCGCAGAAGCCGATTTGACGGCGCGCACGCATCGCCCGAGAATTGCGCCCGGAGAATTACACCATGGGACGCCAGACCTTCGACCACATCGTCATCGGCGCGGGCGGCATGGGCTCGGCGGCGATCTACGAGCTCGCCAAGCGCGGCCGGCGCGTGCTGGGGCTGGAGCAGTTCCCCGTTCCACACGAGCTGGGCTCCTCGGCCGGGTCGACGCGCATCTTCCGCTTCGCCTACTTCGAGCATCCGAGCTACGTGCCGCTGATGCGCCTGTCCTTCGCGCGCTGGCAGGCGCTGGAGCGCGATTTCGGCGAGCGCCTGCTCACGGTCACCGGCGGCCTCGACCTCGGCCTGCCGACCGGCCGTGTGGTCATGGGCGCCAAGGAGGCCTGCCGGCTGCACGGCCTGAGGCACGACGTGCTGAGCGCGGGCGAGGTGGCGCGGCGCTATCCCGCCTGGCGCCTGCCGCCCGACTTCGAGGCCGTCTGGCAGCCAGAGGCCGGCTTCCTGCCGGCCGACCGGGCCATCGTTGCCCATGCCACCCTGGCCCGCAGGCTCGGCGCCGAGGTGCGCGAGAACGAGCCGGTGCTGCGGTGGAAGGCCGCCGGCGACCGCGTCGAGGTCGAGACGGCGGCGGGGCGCTACGAGGCGGGCTCGCTCGTCCTCGCCGCCGGCGCGTGGACCTCCAGGCTCATCGGCTCGTTCGAAGGCCTGGCGGTCCCGCAGCGGCAGGTGGTGGGCTGGTTCCCGACCGCCGGTCCGCAGTTCGCGCCCGAGTCCTTTCCCGTTTTCATCCTCGACTGTCCGGAGCGGGGCAATTTCTACGGGTTTCCCGAGCGGGCCGCCGGCGAGGGCTTCAAGGTCGGCAAGTTCCGCCATCGCGAGGAGGACGTGGACCCCGACACCGTCGACCGGCGCATCACGGCCGAAGACGAGGCGGTGCTCACCTGGATCGGACGCTACCTCTCCGCTCCCATGGGCCCGGGGGTGAGCTTCAAGACCTGCATGTTCGTGAACTCGCCCGACGGCCAGTTCATTGTCGACACCCTGCCCGGGCATCGCAACGTGGCTGTCGCCGCCGGCTTCTCCGGCCACGGCTACAAGTTCTGCTCCGGCATCGGCGAGATCCTCGCCGACCTCGCCATGCACGGCGCGACACCGCACGACACCGGGCTGTTCCGGCTTTCGCGGCTGAGTTGACGGCGTCATACGGTCGAACGCACTCCCACCCGTCATCCCGGTCGGAGAGATGCGAGCGGAACGCGAGCAGCGCTCCGAACCGGGACCTCAGGAGGTCGAGTTCGCCTTTGGGAGGTCCCGGATAGCCTCGCCTGCGGCTCGGCTTCCGGGATGACGGGTGAAAACGGGGTCTGCCCGGTTACGGCGCCGGGGTGCGCTTGAAGAAGGTGTCCTTGATGACGCGGCCGGCGTTGGCGGCCTGCGACCACAGCGTCGACCAGGACCGCGCGCCCCGCAAGTCGCTCAGCGTGCGCAAGAGGCGGGCGCGCTGCGCCTCGGGCACCAGCTCCATGATCCTGGCCCACAGCGCGTCGATGTTGTAGGGCGCCGCCCCGGCATCGACGCGCACCGGCACGATGTCGGCCGGGGCGAAGCCCAGCTCCTCGCCGGCCGCCTGCATGGCGCCCAGGATCGCCTGTGCCTTGGGGCGCCCGGCCTCGCTCAGATCGTAGGGCGGGTCCCATTCGTCGAAGGGGCGCAGCGCATCGACGTGGGTCAGCACCAGCAGCATGGGCGGACGGCGCCGGTTGGGCTCGCCCGCGAAGTGCTCGCGGATGGCCGTGAGCGCCTGCAGGTCGGGCTCGCGCGCCGCCCGGCTGGCGGAGGCGACCCAGAGCACCATGTCGACGTTGGCGGCGTTGCGGATCAGCGCGTCGGCGCCGCCGCGGCCCGCGAGTCCCGGGCTGTCCACCAGCAGCGCCGCCGGCAGGCCCTCGCGCGTCAGCTTGTAGCCCGTGAAGCTCTGGGTGGACGGCAGGGCGTCGACCCGGGCCTCCACCGCGCTGGCGAGCGCGTTGGCGAGGCTCGACTTGCCGGCGCCGGTCTGCCCCGCCACCAGGATGCGCAGGGGCTCCGCCTCCCGCGCCTCGGCAGCGGCGAGGTCCTTGCGCGAGGCGGCGCTGACGTGCGCGCTCAACTGCTCGGCCGTAACGCGGAGGTTGCCGCCGTAGAGGTCGATGGCGGCCCGACCGACCTCCCTGACGAACGCGGCGGCGAGCCGCTGGGCCACGTGCTGGCGGCCCACCTCGAACACCTGCCGCGTCAGGCGCTCGCGCACCTCCTGCGTCGCGGCCGATAGCGGGTTCAGGAGCCGCACGACGCGCCAGAGGTCGAAGCCCTTCTCGGCGTACTGCAGGGCGCCGCGCCAGCGGTAGAGCCACATCAGCTGCGCCACCGTGATGCGGTCGCCCAGCGGAAAGGTGCGCACCACGAAGGAGCGCATGCCGCTGCTGGCGCGCTCGATCACCGCCAGCGCCTCGGGCACCGTGAACTGGAGGAGCGGCTCGGTGCGCTCCGGATGCAGGCGCCGGGCAACCACCTCGACGGTCTCGAGCGCGAGGCCCTGGGCCGCATCGCGGCTCGACAGGCGCTGCGGGTCCACGGCCGACGCCAGCGCGAGGATATCCTGCCAGGCCTCCTCCTGGCGCGGCGTCCAGCTCGGGTCGCCCGCGGCGTCCGCCGACTCCTGCGGTTGCGCGCCCTCGGCAGGCGCCGCACGGCCGATCAGGAGCCTCAGGAGGAGGAAGACGCCTCCGACCGCGAGGCAGCTGGCCAGGGCCCAGTAGATCACCAGGCCGTGCTGCCACAGCCACAGCCCTCCGAGCGGGACGAGGCTCGCCGTCGGGATCAGCAGCGCCACGGCCAGCAGCGTCATGTGCAGCGGACGCAAACGCCGGCCGGCCGGCTTGCGCCTGTCCGGCTCGCTCACGGCCGCCCCTCCGGCCGCAGCGCCTGCCCCTCGCGCGCGCCGGCCATGCCGAACGCGCCGCGCAGGGCCTCGCGATAGACCGCCGCCACGTCCTCGGCGTGCCGGCCGCGCTGCCGCTGCGTCAGGTAGTAGCTCGCGGCCTTGCCGATGGCGTAGGTGGCCGCGAAGCTCGACGCCGCAGCCGTGGCCGCACCCACAGTCTGGCCGTAGACCGGCACGAGCTTGACGAGCTGGCGGATGCCGAACGTGGAGGCGGTGCGCAGCAGCGTGCCCGCGCCCAGGGCGGCCAGGAACTCGGTGTAGCCGCGCCGGTCCCAGGGCATGCCGTGCAGCTGTGCCACCTGGCGCAGCATCGCCGCCTGCAGCACCGGCACCGTCACCACGCCGGCCACGGGGACGGCATCGCTGGCGCCCGCGGCCAGGGCATAGCCCAGGATGTGTGCATCGACCGAGCGCCTGTCGGCCCGGGACCCGGCACTGGGCCCGGCACCGGGCAGCTCCTTCAAGGCGACCTTGACCGCCGCCGGAGCCGCCGCCACCAGGGCCGCGATCAGCGCCTCGCGCCCGTAGTCGACAGGGTCGAGGCCATCGCCCGGCTGGGTGAAATCGATGGCTGCGAAGGCCGGGGCACGGCCGGGGATCTTTTCGAGCAGCGAGCGCTGGTGGGCGAGCGCGCGCGCAAGAGTGTCGGGCACAGCTGCGCCGGCGACGCCCTCCCCGAAGGGATAGGGCAGGACGTGACCCCGGCCGTGACCCTGGCCCCGCGCATAGCCCTCGTGCAGGCTCGTCTGGGCCACGACCAGAGGCCAATCCGGGTGCCGCCCGCGCGCGGCGCGCACGGCATCCACCACCGCGCCCTGCTCGGCATCCAGCGCCTTGACGACGGCGAGGATCAGGTGCGCGCGATCCTCGCAGAAGGCGATGTCCTCCGCCGGGTCGTAGGCGGCCTCCCCCAGGCCGCGGGTATCGAGGAAGCGGATGATCGGCGCCTCGGCAGGGAAGTCGAAGATGCGCGCCGTCCGGGTGCAGGCGCGGAAGCCGGCGCCGATCTCGGCGTCGCTGGCCCCTGTGAGGGTGCGGATGATGGAGGTCTTGCCGCTCTGCACCTTGCCGACGAGCCATACCAGCGGCGCCAGCGTGCGCGCCCTGTCGGCAACCGCATCGATCGTGGCAGCGTCGCTCATCTCGCGTCCAACTTTGCCTTCGCCGCTACACTAGATGGCCCGCCATCGGGGATTCAGCAAACCCAGGGACTAGGGATTGGGGATTAGATTCAGTCGCGGCTTTGAGATCTCGGAGGCCGCATGGAACGTGGTAGTAACTCCTGAACCCAAAGCTCTAATCCCTGGTCCCTAGTCCCTAATCCCTGGAGCCTGGAGAGACGCATGTTCATCGCCATGAACCGGTTCAAGGTCCTCAAGGACGCCACGGCCGAGTTCGAGACCGCCTGGCTCAGCCGCGAGAGCCATCTGCACGAGGTGCCGGGCTTCCTGGCCTTCCACCTTCTAAAGGGGCCGGAGCGGGAGGACCACGTGCTCTACGCCTCGCACACCATGTGGGCCTCCTACGCCGACTTCGAGGCCTGGACCAGGTCGGAGGCGTTCCGCAAGGCGCACGCCAGGGCCGGCGGAGCCAAACCCACCACGCTGGGCCACCCCGAGTTCGAGGGCTTCCGGGCGATCCAGGAGGTCGCCGCCGACGGGACCGTTCGCCGCCGCGCCGCCGAGTAGCACCTGTCATCCCGGAAGCTGAGGTCGCAGCCCGAAGCCATCCGGACCTCGCAAAGCGAATCGCATGTCCGACCCCGGCTACACCAAGGCCTTTCCCGTCTCCTGGGACCAGCTCCACCGCGATGCGCGCGCGCTCGCCTGGCGCCTCGCCGACAAGGGGCCGTTCGAGGCGATCGTCTGCATCACCCGGGGCGGGCTCGTGCCGGCGGCCATCGTCGCCCGCGAGCTCGACCTGCGCGTCGTCGAGACCGTGTGCGTGGCGAGCTACCAGGGCCATCAGCAGCAGGGCCACGGCGAAATCGCGGTGCTGAAGGAGATCGCACCGGCGATCAAGGCGATCGGCGGCGGCAGCGGCAAGGGCGTCCTCCTCATCGACGACCTCACCGACACCGGCAAGACCGCGAGGGTGGTGCGCGAGATGCTGCCCGAGGCCCATTTCGCGACGGTCTACGCCAAGCCGCTCGGCGCACCGCTGTGCGACACCTTCATCACGGAGGTCTCGCAGGATACCTGGATTCACTTCCCCTGGGACCTCGACCTGCAATACGCCCAGCCGATCCGCCACCGTGCCAGAAGCGCGGGCAAGGAGTAGCCGGAGAGCTATTCGCGTGCGGACGGAGCAATGCGGGAACTCGCCGCCGCAGCAAGGCTTTTGCCGATGGCGAGCCGACCGGCGGCGCGCTTGACTTCCTGCCCCTCACTGTTACGGTCGCGACGCCGCCGTGGGCGCTTATTTCGGCCGACGCCCGCTTTTGCGCGCGGGGGCCCACGGCGCGAGGGAGAGCGACCAAGCGTGGCCACCCCGGTGGCAGTCGACTGGCGGGGTTGGTGCAAGGTCCCGCGAGAGGGGTAGGAGTATGTTGTCGTTCGAGTGGCTGATTGATCCCATTACACCGGAGACGTTCTTTGCGGAGTACTACGAGCGCAAGGCGCTCCTGATGCGGGGCAAGGACCCGGCGAAGTTCGCATCGCTTCTGAGCGTCGGGGCCATCGACCGGTATCTGGCCGGCACCGTGCCGGCCTATCCCGACGTGTTCCTCGTCGACGCGGCGCGCGAGCTGAAGCCCGAGGACTACTCCTTTCCCGACGCCGGCGGACGGCTCGACCTGCCGCGCGCCTACCAGCTGTTCGATTCCGGCTCCACCATCTCGCTGGGCCAGCTGCACGACCGCATCCCGGAGCTCGCCGCTCTCTGCCGCTCCGTGGAGCGGACCTTCTCGAGCCATTTCCAGACCAACATCTACCTGTCGCCGCGCAACGCCCAGGGCTTCAAGACCCACTACGACACCCACGACGTGTTCGCCCTGCAGGTTTCCGGATCGAAGCACTGGACCATCTACGAGAACGGCGAGACGACCGGGGTCGAGCTGCCCCTGCAGGGGCAGGGCTTCGAGTCCGAGAGGCACATCCCGGGCCCGGTGAGGGAGGAGCTGACGCTCAACGCCGGCGACGTGCTCTATTGCCCGCGCGGGGTGCTGCATGCGGCGCGCTCGACCGACGAGGTCTCGCTGCACATCACGCTGGGGCTGATGGGCAGGACCTGGGCCGACGTCATGATCGAGGCGATCTCGGAGGCGTGCCTGGCATCGCCGGCGTTTCGCGCGCATCTGCCGGTCGGCTTCGCCAATCCGGGGTTCGACGCGCGCCAGGCGGACGCGACCTTCGCCGCTCTGATCGAGACGTTCGCACGCAACGCCAGGCTCGCGCCGATCCTGGAGCGGTTCGCGGAAAGCTTCGTCACCTCGCGCCGGCCGGCGTTCCAGGGGTGCCTGCAGGAGCTGGACAGCGCCCCGCAGATCGCGGCCGACAGCCGGCTCGTCGCCAGGCCGCATCTCGTTCACCTGCTGCACGAGGACGGCGACAGGATCGTCATCCTGTTCGGATCGACACAGATCACGCTGCCCTCGTTCACGCGCGAGGCGGTGGAGTCTGCCTTGAGCGGGGAGCCGTTCTCGGTCTGCGATCTGCCCGGCAGGCTCGACGAGGCGGGCAAGGTCGTGCTGGCGCGGCGCCTGCTCAAGGAAGGGATGCTGATGCGCGCAGCGAGCGGGGCCGCGCTCAACGGAAGCCAAGCGCGGGCGCCTGCAGCTCCGGCGCACGCTGCGAGCGCGCCGCCGCAATAGAGGAAGCAGTGGAGGGCAAGTGAGCCTGGACGCGAGCCTGCCACCTGAGCTTGCCCTGCAGAAGTTCGAGCACCCGGACTGGACGGCAGCACGCGAGCGCCGTGCAACGGTGGCACTCGAGCGGCTCGAGACGCTGTGGATCAACACCGGCACGCTGTGCAACATCACCTGCCGGAACTGCTACATCGAATCGAGCCCCGAGAACGACCGGCTCGCCTACATCGGCCGGGACGAGGCCGTCGCCTTCTACGAGGAGATCCTGACCTCGGGCCTGGGGACCCGCGAGATCGGCTTCACGGGCGGCGAGCCGTTCATGAACCCGCAGATACTGGGCCTCGTGGAGGACGCGCTGGTGCGCGGGTTCGAGGTGCTGGTGCTGACCAACGCGATGCAGCCGATGCAGCGCCCCGGGATCAAGGCCGGCTTGCTCGCCATCGGCCGGCGCCTCGGCGAGCGGCTGACGCTGCGCGTGAGCCTCGATCACCACGGCCGGAGGCTGCACGAGACCGAGCGCGGGCCCGGAACCTGGGCCAAGGCTGTCGCGGGCCTGGACTGGCTCTGCCGCAACGGCTTCAGGACTGCCATTGCCGGCCGCACCTGCTGGGACGAGAGCGAGGCGGATGCACGGACCGGCTACGCGCGCCTCATCGCCCGCCATGGCTGGAGCATCGATGCGGCGGACCCGGCGCAGCTCATGCTGCTGCCGGAGATGGACGGCAGCCACGACGTGCCGGAGATCACGACGCGCTGCTGGGCCATCCTGCACAAGAATCCGGGCGACATGATGTGTGCGTCGAGCCGCATGGTGGTCAAGCGCAAGGGGGCGGCGCGGCCGACGGTGGTGCCGTGCACGCTGATCCCCTACGACCGGCAGTTCGACATGGGATCGACGCTGGCGCTGGCGAGCAAGGCCGACGGGGGCATGTTCCAGGCCGGCACGGTCAAGCTCTGCCACCCCCACTGCTCCAAGTTCTGCGTGCTCGGCGGCGGCAGCTGCTCGTAGCTGCACCCGTCATCCCGGAAGCTGAGGCCCGCAGGCCGAAGCTGTCCGGGACCTCGCGAGACGAGTCGGCCTCCCGAGGTCCCGGTCGGAGCGCTGCTCGCGTCCCGCTCGCAGCGCTCCGACCGGGATGACGGGTGCTACCTGTTCACGAGGGCGTCGCGGATTTCCTTGAGGTAGACCTCGCTCGGGGGCGGCGCGGACGGCTCCTTCGGCTTCTGCGTCTCGATGCGCTTGCGCAGCTCGTTGATCGCCTTCACCAGCATGAACACCGCCGCGGCGACGATGAGAAAGCTGATGACGTTGTTGAGGAACATGCCGACGTTCATCGTCACCGCCTCCTTTCCGGCCGAAGCGGCCCTCAAGGGGACCTTGATGTCGGAGAAGTCCACGCCCCCCAGCAGCAGCCCGATCGGCGGCATGATCACGTCCTTGACGAGCGACTGCACGATGGTGCCGAAGGCCCCGCCGATGATGATGCCGACGGCCATGTCGACCACGTTACCCCGGAGCGCAAACTCCCTGAACTCGTCGAGTATGCTCATTCGTCCTCTCCTCTCGCCGAAGATGCTTCGCACCTGCCAGTTTCCGCGGCAAACCAGAACCTTAGCGCAAGGTAATCGGCAGCACGCGGTATTGGACACGGCACCCGCCATAGGGCAAAATCCCACATTAGCATCGCGCGCAGTGCAAGTGGTTGAGCGATTGGCATTTTTACACGGCGCCGCAGAGGAGCCATGATCGAGGGCTGGACCGTCATAGCACTCGCACTCGGCTACGTGAGCGGCCTGTTCGCGCTCGCCTGGTACGCCGACCGAAACTTCCGCTCGCGCAAGGGCGACGGCGGCAGACCGTTGGTCTACGCCCTCTCGCTCGCCGTCTATTGCACCTCCTGGACGTTCTTCGGCAGCGTCGGCTTCTCGGCCTCGACCGGGTACGACTTCTTCGCCGTCTACCTGGGCCCCGTGCTCCTGTTCGTCTTCGGCTGGCGCTTCCTGTTGCGCATCGTGCGGCTGGCCAAGAGCCAGAACATCACCTCGGTCGCCGACTTTCTCGCCGCGCGCTACGGCAAGAGCCAGGCCGTCGGTGCGATCGTCACCATCATCGCCGTCGCCGGCACGCTTCCCTATATCGCCCTGCAGCTCAAAGCAGTCGCCCTCTCGGTGACGACGCTGCTGGGTGCGCCGCAGCTCAAGCTGTTCGACCTGCAGACCGACACTGCCCTGATCGTCGCGCTGATCATGGCGGCCTTCGCCGTTCTCTTCGGCACCCGCCACATCGACGCCACGGAGCACCAGGAGGGCCTCATCGTGGCCGTGGCGGCCGAGTCGCTCGTCAAGCTGGCGGCCTTCCTGACGGTCGGCATCTTCGTCGTCTACTCCGTCTTCGGCGGCGTCGGCGGGCTGCTCGAGCGCGCCGCCAACAGCGCCGAGGTCCAGCGCGCCTTCGCCTCCGGTATCGACGGCGGCTTCTGGATCACCGTCACGTTCCTCAGCATGGTGTGCATCGTGCTGCTGCCGCGGCAGTTCCACGTCACCGTGGTGGAGAACAACTCCGACAACGAGGTGCGCCGGGCCGCCTGGCTGTTTCCCGTCTATCTGGCGCTCATCAACCTGTTCGTGGTGCCGATCGCCGCCGCGGGCCTGATGCTGCCCAAAGGCTACGTCTCCGCCGACATGTACGTCCTCGGCCTGCCGCTCGCCGCCGGCGCCGACACCGTGACCCTGCTGGCCTTCGTGGGCGGCCTCTCGGCGGCGACCGCCATGGTGATCGTCGAATCGGTCGCCCTCGCCATCATGATCTGCAACGGCCTGGTCGTGCCGCTCCTGCTCAGGGGACGCCCCGACGCCGCCAGGGGACAGCTGGACATGGCCTGGCGGCTGCTCGCCGTGCGGCGCGGGGCCATCTTCGCCATCCTGCTCCTCGGCTACCTGTTCTATCTCCTGCTCGAGCGCGGCAGGCCGCACGGCCTCGTCTCCATCGGCCTCGTCTCGTTCGCGGCCATCGCCCAGTTCGCGCCGGCCTTCTTCGGCGGCCTCCTCTGGCGCAATGCCACCGCCCGCGGCGCCATCGCAGGCATCCTCTCCGGCTTCGCGGTCTGGGCCTACACGCTGCTGCTGCCGTGGTTCATCGAGGCGGGCTGGCTGCCGCGCTCGATCATGACGGAGGGCCCGTTCGGCCTGGGCTTCCTCGCCCCGCAGTCCCTCTTCTACCTGCACCTGCAGCCGCTGACCCACGGGGTGCTGTGGAGCATGGCCGTCAACGTGACGATGTTCATCGTCGGCTCCCTGCTCAGGGAGCCGGAGCCGGTCGAGCGCGTGCAGGCGCACCTGTTCGTGCCCGACCAGCCGGCGCGGCCGCCTGCCGCCCCGGCCTTGCGCATGTGGCGCTCGTCGATCACGGCCGGGGAGCTGCAGCGGACGGTGGCCCGCTATCTCGGGGCAGAGCGCGCCGAGCGGTCGTTCCTCGAGTACGCCGAGAGCAACAGCACCCCGCTCTCGCCGCATGCGGAAGCCGACATCCACCTCGTGCGGTTCACCGAGCACCTGCTGGCGAGCGCGATCGGCGCCGCCTCCTCGCGGCTGGTGCTCTCGCTGCTCCTGCGGCGCGGCGACGCCGGCAGCCATTCCGCGCTCAAGCTGCTCGACGACGCCTCCGAGGCGCTGCAGTACAACCGCGACCTCCTGCAGTCCGCGCTCGACCAGGTCCGCCACGGCCTGAGCGTCTTCGACAAGGACATGCGGCTCATCTGCTGGAACCGCCAGTTCCGCGAGCTCCTCAGCCTGCCGCCGGAGCTGGGCCGGGTGGGCACGCCGCTCGACCAGATCCTGCGCACCTGCGCGCAGCGCGGGGACTTCGGTCCGGGCGACGTCGACACCCTCGTCGTCGACCGCATGATGCGGCTCGCCGTTGCGCACGAGACCATCCAGGAGCACTTCGATGGCGGCAAGCGCATCCTGGAGATCCGCACGAGCCCGATGCCGCAGGGCGGCATCGTGACCACCTACTCGGATCTCACGGAGCGCGTCGAGGCGGCCGAGGCCCTGGCGCGGGCCAACGAGACCCTGGAGCGGCGCGTGCAGGAGCGCACGGCAGAGCTGACCGACGTCAACCAGGCGCTCGCCATCGCCAAGCGCAAGGCCGATCAGGCCAACCTCGACAAGACGCGCTTCCTGGCGGCAGCGAGCCACGACGTGCTGCAACCCCTCAACGCCGCCCGCCTCTACGCGACGAGCCTGGTCGAGCGCCGGATTGCCGACCCGGAGGCCAAGCTCGCGCGCAATATCGACGCGTCGCTGGAGGCGGTCGAGGAAATCCTGAACGTCCTGATCGAGATCTCGCGACTCGACTCCGGCCGTCTCCAGCCCGACATCTCGACTTTTGCGCTGAACGATGTGTTCGAACGGCTGGACGTCGAGTTTCAGCCGCTGGCACGCGAGAAGGGGCTCGAGCTCAGGATCGTGCCCACCAGCCGGTGGGTTTCGTCCGATCGGAGGCTGCTGCGCCGCGTGCTGCAGAACCTCGTATCCAATGCCATCAAGTACACGGCCAGCGGAAAGGTGCTGGTCGGCGTCCGCTGGCGCGGGTCCAGGCTCAGCGTGCAGGTGCACGACACCGGGCCCGGCATCCCCGTTGGCAAGCGCGCGGTGATCTTCGAGGAGTTCCAGCGTCTGGAGGAGACCGCGCATTCGGTGCGCGGGCTGGGGCTCGGGCTCGCCATCGTCGATCGCATCGGCAAGGTGCTCGACCATCGCATCGAGCTCGAGTCGGCGCCGGGCGGCGGGTCGCTGTTCGCCGTGGAGCTGCCGCGAGCGGACGCGAGGCGCGCCACCGAGGCGGAGGCGCCGGCCCCGCTGACGGCAGGGCAGATGCAAGGATTGAGCGTGCTATGCATCGACAACGACCCCGATGTGCTCAATGCCCTGCGCGTCCTGCTCGAGGGCTGGGGCTGCAGCGTGCTCGCGGCCCAGGGCGGAGCCGAGGCTCTCGCGCGGCTGCGCGATACGGCAGGGGAGCCCGATATCATCCTCGCCGACTATCACCTCGATGGCGGTACCGGCATCGAGGCGCTGGCGGGCCTGCGTGCGCAAGGCAAGGGACGCGCTCCGGTGATCGTGATCACGGCCGATCACTCCGCAGAGGTGCAGCGCGCGGTGCGGGCGCACGGATACGCGCTCTTGCGCAAGCCGCTGCGGGCGGCGGCGCTGCGCGCGCTCATGTATCAGCTCACGCGCCAGCGCGCCGTTGCCGCCGAGTAGCTTTGCACCCATCATCCGGAAGCTGAGGGCGAAGCCCGAAGCTATCCTGGACCTCGCGAGATCAGGTCTCGACTCGCCTTGCGAGGTCCCGGACCCCGGATCAAGTCCGGGGCAGCGATGCGCGCCATCGGCGCGCATCGCTCCGTCCGGGATGACGGGTGAAACTTCAGTTGGGGGCGCGCGACCAGTCGCCGGAGCCGGCGATCCTGTTGATGGCGATCACCGCCTGCGTGCGGCTGTCGACGCCCAGCTTCTGCAGAATGGCGGACACGTGCGCCTTGATGGTGGCTTCCGACACGCCGAGCTTGAAGGCGATCTGCTTGTTCAGAAGGCCCTCGCCCAGCATCATGAGGACGCGCACCTGCTGCGGCGTCAGGGTCGACATGCGCGACACGAGCTCCGCGGTCTCGCCGCTCGGCACGCTGCACAAGTCCACGTCGGCCGGCAGCCACACCTCTCCGCCCATGATCCTGCGGATGGCATCGCGCATCGCCTCCACAGGCTGGGACTTGGGGATGAAGCCGGAGGCGCCGCAGTCGATGCAACGCCGGATCGTGCCCGGATCGTCGCTGGCCGACACGATGACCACGGGCACCTCGGGGTGCTGGGCGCGCAGGTAGAGGAGCCCGGACAGGCCGTGCACGCCGGGCATGGTGAGATCGAGCAGGATCAGGTCGATCTCGCCGGCCGTTGCCAGCAGCTGCGTCAGCTCGTCGAGCGAGCCGGCCTCGAGGACCTCGGCATCCGGGAACGAGCCGCCCATCGCCTGGCCCAAGGCGCCGCGAAACAGCGGATGATCGTCGACGATGATGAAACGGTATCCCGTCATCTCCCGCATCCATGGTTGCCGGAAATCTAGCGGGTTATTGGCGCTTTGGCCAATGGCGCGCGTTTCCCGGT
>Ga0075421_100001087_pt1 | contig 31041 bp, 37 predicted proteins | sample SoiMetdeltSBSDD5_FD_75292 | JGI IMG/M metagenome (GOLD analysis project Ga0075421, IMG submission 75292) | Bulk soil microbial communities from a Populus tree surrounding site in Tennessee, USA - Soil MetaG P. deltoides SBSDD5 | ecosystem: Environmental > Terrestrial > Soil > Tree plantation... | reverse complement strand
TTGTTCTGACCCCTTGTTCTGACCCCAAACGTCAAGACTTGACCCCGACCGCCGGCGTGAGCAGGGTAAACCGCTCATGAAAACCAACGGCGCCGCCCGATACGTGAAAATTTGGATCGAGCTCCTCCCTGTTGACGAAGGAGGCCGGCGGACGCCGCTCGACCTCAGTTCCGAATGGCCCGTCGCGTATCGGCCGCAGCTTCGCGTGCGCGGCGGCGACGGCCGGCTCCTCGATGTCGAGTTCGTGGCTGGCCCATGCGACCCCGTTCACCCGGGGGCGGGCGCCCATGCGACTGTCCGGTTGCCCGCTGACCACGCAACATCGCATGCGGCCCTCGTCACCGGCGCCGAGTTCGATGTTTGGGAAGGCCCGCGTCTCATCGGACACGGCCGCGTCACCGCGCGCTGACACTCGCTCGGTTCCACGCATTCTCTTTCGGACCCTCCGATCATGTCGACACCAGCTTCGGCGACGGGCTCCCCGACGACAGCCACTCCGCCTTCGGCGGACAGCGCCCGCAGCGGCCGGGACCTCCTGCGACATACCGTCGCGACGCTCGCCTACCGCGGCGCCAAGGCCGTTACCGGAGCGCCGAGCGGCTTTGGAGAGTTCCGCATAGGAGAGTCGAGCCGCACACCCGGCGAGATCCTCGCGCACATCGGCGACTTGCTCGACTGGGCACTCGCGCTGGCAGAAGGGCACTACCAGTGGAACAAGGGTCCCGTTGAACCGTGGGACGACCTCGTAGCGCGGTTCTTTGCCGGTCTGACGCGGTTCGATGATTATCTCGCGAGTGACCGCCCGCTCGGCTGGTCGGCTGAACGACTGTTTCAGGGACCTGTCGCCGACGCGTTGACCCACGTCGGCCAGCTCACGATGCTGCGACGCCTGGCAGGGTCCCCGGTACGCGGCGAGAACTATGCGAAAGCCGACATCACTGCCGGACGAGTGACGGCAACTCAGGCGGCGCCGAAGGTGGAATTCGACTAATGAGGAGCACCCTATGACCGCGCCGTCATCGTCCCCTGCCCCGTCGACGATTCGCGAGTATCAGGTGCGCGCGCGGTCGACCGACATCTTCGGTCGCGTCCTGTGCAGCGCGCGGGAACACCACTTCATCGTCGACGGCCCCGTGCAGAACGGGTGCCCGGGTGAAGAGCTGACGCCGCCGGAGCTGTTTCTCTCGAGCGTTGCCGCGTGCGGGGTCGAGCTGCTGCACGTCATCGCGAAGGACCAGGGCGTGCCGCTCGGTCGCGTGGGCGTGACTATCGACGGCAGGGTCGATCGCGGCCAGCAAGCGCGGCCAGACGTCACGGTGTTCAATGCGGTGCGACTCCGCTTCACGCTTGGCAACACCGACGCCTCACGCGCCGCGGCGCTCGTCGAGGCATTCAAGCGGCGGTGACCCCTGTACGGAACGATCGCGGTCGCGGTCGCCGACGTGCAGGTCGAATTCACGGTCGAAGCCTAACGATGGCCCTTGGCACTCGGCGACCTTGCTCGTGAGCACTGCCACCGCGCTCCGTGTCGCGCGGTATGCCGAAGCCGCGTACGCCATCATCGCGTTCGTGCTCGCGTTTGGCCTGCCCTGGCCGCCGCGTGGGCAGGGCATCGTACTCTTCTCGCACTGGGTCGGGACCGCGCTCCTCGCAGCCGCTATCTGTGTTCGACTTCGGCGGCCGAACCGGCAAACGTGGTACGTTGCGGCGCTCCTCAGCGCCTACGTGCTCTTCAACGCCGCGGTCGCACTGCTTCGCCTCGCCGGCGCGGAGGCGAACCAGCTGGGGCGACCGGGCACGTTAGCGCTCGCCGTCGGCGCCACGTTATGGATCACACAGCTCGTCGTCGCTGCGTGTCTATACTGGGCACGTGAGCTTCGGACGTTGGATCGATCGAGCGCGCCGACGCGCTGACCTGACCGCACTCGAACCGTCGATACTGGAAAATGCGGGAATGCGCCGTCGCCTTCCTCGGCTTCGGGAACGTTGGTCAGGCACTCGAGCGCCTCATCGAATCGCGTCGCGAGGAGCTCGCACGTCGGTTCGGCATCTCCGTACGGACCACAGGAGTCGCCACGCGGACGCTCGGCTGGTGGGCCAACGCCGATGGGTTGATGCCTCGATCGCCCCGGTCGGCGGTGCGGTGCTATGACGTCGGTGACTGGCTGCTTACCGCGCGAGCGGACGTCGTGTTCGAGTCGATCGCGCTGGACCCGTTCGCGGGGCAGCCAGCGCTCGGTTACCTGACCGAAGCGCTCCGCGCAGGCGCGCACGTGGTGTCGGCCAACAAGGGGCCTGTCGTCTACGGGTATCGAGAGCTGACGACGCTCGCCGAGTCACGGGGGCGGCTCTATCGCTTCGAGTCGTCGGTGATGGACGGCGCTCCAGTGTTCTCGCTCGTCCGGCGATGCGTGCCACTCGCCGGGATTCGTGGCGTCCACGGAGTCTTCACCTCGACGACTACCGTGGTGCTCGAGGTCGTCGAGCGCGGCGGAAGCCTCGAGGATGGTATCCGCGAAGCACAGGCGCTCGGCGTTGCCGAGGCCGACCCGTCGTACGACGTGGATGGGTGGGACTCGGCGGTGAAGCTCAGCGCCCTTGCCACCGTGCTGCTCGAACGCCCCTTGGTGCCGGGCGACGTTCGGCGAACCGGAATTCGCTTGCTGGAACCCGCGGCCGTCCGTGCCGCATGCGCGGAGGGCCGCCCGTTTCGACTCGTCGGCCGAGTTGCTATCGCGGATGGCGGCGGTGTGTCAGCCGAGGTCGCGCCCGTGCAGGTCGCGGCGGGCGACGCGGTGGCCGTGACCGGGACGACGCTCGTCACGCATCTGGACGCTGAGGTGTTCCCGGGCGGCCTCACCGTGACGTCGCGGGCTCCGGACCTGGTGACCACGGCCTTTGGGATGTTCACGGATTTCCTCGAGATCGTCGGCGCGACCTGAGGGGGGGCAGAAATCGATGCGTTAGGTGGCAGTCCTGACCGCCTGGCAAGCTCGAGCGTCACCTCCGGGCCAGGCGCGGTCTGGAGCAGCGCATGACCAGCCTCTAGATTCGTCGCGACATCAACGCCGTCGTCTTCCTTCGTCCATGCCGCTGACTCTTCTCGTCGGCACGGCCGCTATTGCGCTGCTCGGGAGTCCCGACAGCACTCGCGCCGTGCCCAGGACCACGACTGCACCCGCGCCCGCCACGGACGCGGTCATCGCCGACAGCATCGTGGTCGACAAGGGGAAGCGCCAGCTGACGCTATACCACCAGGGCACGCCGGTGCGGACGTATCTCGTGGCGCTCGGGCAGCAGCCACTCGGCGATAAAGTACGGCGCGGCGACAATCGGACGCCTGAGGGGGTGTTCCGCATCGAGGCCCGAAACCCGCGAAGCCGTTACCATCTCGCGCTACGAATCTCGTACCCCGACGCCGCTCACGCCCAGCGCGCGCGCGCATTGGGTGTGTCTCCCGGCGGCGACATCATGATCCATGGACTCCCGAAGCGGCAGGCATGGGTCGGTGCCGCACACCGGGACTTCGATTGGACCGAGGGATGCATCGCGGTGACCAACGCCGAGATCGAAGAGATCTGGAACGCCGTCCCCGTGGGTACCCCCATCCACATCAAGCCGTAGTCGCCGAGCGCGTTCGCCGGCGCGCGGACGCCACCTGAGCGAGGCACCGCGAGTGAAGGCACAGCTGATCGAGTCGGAGGACGAGCACCACTGGGTGCTCCTCGATCATCGCGTCACGCAGCTCATAATCGACCGCACGTCGATCCGCATTCAAACCTGGTCGCTCGACGGTTCCGCGGACATTCGTCTCGGCGCGCCTTTCGTATCCCAGCTCGCGAACGGCGCAACGCGCACCATCGATCCGCGCGACACTGAGCGTCTCGCACCCTGCCTCGCGCTCGTTGGACTCGGTGTTCGAAGCGTCACGGTGACCCGCAGCGGCACACTCACACTGGCGTTTTCTGATGGCTCGACCGTGACGGCTCCGCCGGACCCGCGCCAGTTGGCGTGGGACGTTCAGGGCGGTGGAGTGCTCGAGGGGATGGCGTACGCCGGCGAGCCCGGCGTGGAGCTCTGGTAATCCGCGAGTGGCCGCGCTGGCTCAGCGTCCGCTCCGCTCACCCTAACGCAAGCGCTCGTGTCCGTTCAAATCCTGCCTGCCGAGATTGCCCGCTATCTCGATGGCCTCGTACCGGAGCGTCCCGCGGAGCTTCGGGCGATGGAGCGGATCGGGGAATCGACCAACTTCCCGATCATCGGTCCGGCCTCCGGTCACCTGTGTTACCTCATCGCCCGGATGATCGGAGCTCGGCGCATCTTCGAGCTCGGGTCGGGCTACGGATACTCCACTGCGTGGTTCGCACGCGCCGTCCGCGAGAACGGCGGCGGCGAGGTCCACCACGTCGTGTGGGACGAAGAACTCTCCGCCCGCGCGCGCAAACACCTCGACCGGCTCGGCTACACGGACCTCGTCCACTTTCACGTCGGCGAAGCGGTGGAGACGTTGCGCAACACGGACGGCCCCTTCGATCTCATCTTCAACGACATCGACAAGCGCGGCTATCCAGCGTCGATCGACGCGATTCACCCGAAGCTTCGCGCAGGTGGCGTGTTGATCATCGACAACCTCCTCTGGAGCGGCCGCATCCTCGATGCCACCGACCAATCGCCGGACACGGAGGGCGTTCGGGAGGTCACGCGACGCGTGATGGACAGCGATGACTGGATCGCGTCCATCGTACCCATCCGCGACGGCGTGCTGGTGGCGTACCGAAAGTAGTGGCAAGCACTCCACTGGTAGACGCGATCAGGCGCGCGCGACCTCGCTCATGAGCGCGAGGGTGTTGCCTTCGGGGTCGCGGAGGAACGCCATCCACAGGTCGTGGTCTTCGAGCTTCGCGATCAGGTGCGGCTCGTCGATGAACTCGACGCCGCGCTTCTTCAGCGCGTCGTACGCGTGGTGAATCTCTGACACGCGATAGTAGATCACCGAGCCGGCGTGGTTGAACTCGGGCGCCTCGGGGATACCGAGCATCAGCCGGATGCCGCCGCAGTCGAAGAACGCGAGGTTCGGCACTTCGAACAGGAAGCGCATCCCGAGCGTGTCACGGTAGAACCGGACAGCGCGTCCGATGTCCCGCACGCGAATCGCGATCTGGCCGATGCGGTCGAGTGCCACCTGCTCCGTCGTGGTCGTCATCGTCAGCTCCTGGCCGAGGAAGGCGGGGGCGGGCTTGCGATGTGCGCCGCCTGCCGATAATAGTTAGCAGTGCTAACGATTATTACACATGCCCGGCTCGCGCGCAAGACCCACGGATCCGGCGGACGTCGCCGAGCGGACCGCCGACCGCCTGCACTCGGCGGCGATTCATCTGTTGCGGCGCCTTCGCCGCCAGGACGCGCGCTGGGGACTCAGTGCGCCGCGCCTCTCGGCGCTCTCCGTGCTCGTGTTCGGCGGACGCGCACTGACCCTCGGTGAGCTCGCTGCCACCGAGCAGGTGAAGCCGCCCACGATGACGAGGCTGGTCTCTGCGCTGGAGGCGCAGGGGCTCGTCGCACGCGAGAGCGACCCTGACGACGGCCGGGTGACGCGCATCCGCGCGACGCCGCGAGGCCACACGCTGCTCGCGCGCGGCCGCGCCGCTCGCGTCGCCGCGCTGAGCGCCGAGCTCCGCGCCCTCACGCCGAGCGAACGCGAGCTACTCGCGGAGGCCGTGACCGTACTGGAGCGCGTGATCCCGCGTCTCGCCTGACGCTGCCCGGTCGGTGCCTAACGCGTGTCAGGACGCTACGGCCGCGGGCCGTCGGTGTCGCGGTACGGCGAGCTTACACTGGTTTCGGCCTGCAGCGCGTCCACGCGCGCTCGCACCTCGGCCACGATGTACTCGGCGAGCACTTCGGTCGTGACCGCCCGAGCCCCGGCGCCGCCGTCGAGCCCGTACGCCCGGATGATCGTGCGGAGATGGTCGGGACTGAGCGCCATCAACTCCCGGCGCAACACGCGCTCGCCCTGGGCATAGACCTCGAACGGATCCAGGACCGGCCGTGGGGCGACCACGATCTCCGCGGGCTCGACCACCGCCGGGGCGGGCCCATTGAAGACCGGTTCGACGTGCACTGTGTTCGGGGCGATGCGTCTCGGCGGTCGTAACGCGCGATCGAGCGCCCCTTCGAGATAGACGTGCGAGAGGCCGGTGGCCCAGTACATGACGTCGGCATGAGCTGGCTGCGTCGTCTCGCGCCCGCTCCGAGTGACTGCACCGGTGTGAACGTTCGTGAACTCGAGCCAGCCTTCCCAGAGGCCGTCGTCTCCCAGCCGCGTACAAGCTCGCGCCGTGTAGCGGTCCCCATCCGGACCGACAAAAGCTGCATCGAACTCGACTAGAACTTCAGCCATTGCATGCTCCCGAGCAGGGTGGAATCACAGCCTTTTAGGCAACATGCCTGCCAGAAGCGGGGAGCCACCGGCGAACTGGACGGGGCACGGGACGAAAAACATCTTGGCTCACCGAACCGCTCGCCGACGTGGCACCATGCGTGCTCGGTTTCGACCGTTGCACGGCTACTCCCACCGATTATCGCGTGACCGAGCCTGCCCACTTGGATCCCCCGCCGCCCTGGCTCCTCGGCTGCTGGCGGCTCATGCGAAGTGACCCGACGCTGGACTTCGGGCCAGGTGTACGCATGGAGTTCAAGCGGGGCGGGCATCTACGGTACATCCTGTCGGTTGACGGCCACGAGCTCGTGGTACCGCTCGTCTATCGCACGACGGGTGACCTGCTCGAGACCGACAATCCCGCCGCCCCGCACGCCATGTCCACTCGCTTCGCGCTCGGCGCGGGGGACATGCTCATACTCGATTTTGCCGGTGCGCACGCGATTTTCGTCAGGGAGAGCTGATCGGCGCGCCGCGATATCGATGACCGCCGACGCCAGTCCGTCCTCGGCGGCGTGGGGTTATGCGGATTCAGCGGATCGGGCTGATCGAAGACGATTCACCGTATATGGGTTCGATCGTCATCGGACTCGCCTCGCACACGATCCCACGCATCGTGAACCGCGTCGCGCATCTCCGTCCACGGGAGCGCCGCCGCGTCGTGGCGAGTGTCCCAGACGCGGCGCAATTCATCCTCGACCTCGTCCCAGCCGCGCCTGCGGTGGTGAATCGCGGCGTCGTAGCCGTAACGGTACGCCGATCGGTAGTACTCGTAGCCCCGGTCGGCTCGCGCGTACGGTCGCTCGGGATAGGCGCTCTGCCAGTACGCATCCTCGAGCTCCCAATCCGGACCCTTCGCGACCGTCGTCGTCTCCAGGCTGACGGCCGGGAGGTCAGGGGTGTTCGCCGGGGCAGTGGTCGGATCGGTCATCCGCTGGGCTCCTCGCTCCGTTGACGCGACGACGCTAGCAACAGTCGGGCCCGTGCCGCGGCTGAGCTCGATTCGCTTCGGCCAACTCCGCTCAGCAACTCCTAACGATTCCATCATGGCGCGCTAACGGTTGGCCAACGGCTCGTTCATCCTCCGGCCCTACGGTGGGCACAACCTCACCGGGAGTGTGACCGATGCGCGTGCCGCGAATCTCGATGCAGTTCGAGCCGAACGTGACGCCGTTCTTGGACGTCCTGCTGGTGCTGCTGATCCTGTTCATGTTCGCCGTCGTCAACCAGCAGAAGATCATCAACGCGCACCTCCCCGAGCCGAACGCCCGCGGTGGAGACAACACGCCTCCGGTCGTGCTCGAGGTCCGCCGCAACGGCACGTACGCGATCAACACCCAGGAGGTTCGAGGGGGCGACCTGGGACCGCGCTTGCGCGCGATCTACGCGGACCGACCGACGAAGACCATCATGGTGCGTGCAGCGCCCGGGGTGAAGTATCAGGATGTCGTCACCGCCGTGGACATCGCGAAGGGCGCCGGGGTGGTGGTGATCGGGCTCGCATCGGGCCGGCCGGCGAGCAGGATTCGCGCGCAGTGAGCTAGCGGTTTACACGTCCGGGCGGCCCGTTCAGATTGGGTGCGAGCCTTTGCCCGCACCCCTCCATGCGCTTCCCCGCCGGACCTTCGCGCGCGCCGTTCGAAACGGCGCTTCAGAAGCTCCGCGATGGTCGGCCCGGCGAGTCCGGGTACGGCCATCGCGTTGCGATCCTGTTGACGATTCCTGCCTTCGACGATCCTGTGGCTCGCGATGTCCGGCGCGCGGCGTCGGGTGAGTTCTATGTCGTCCGCACGGTGTGGCAACGGACGCTCGACGTTCCGTCCCGCCGGCAGCTCCCCAGCGTGGATCCGTCGCTGTGGGTCCTGAGGGGTGCCATCTCCGAGCGGCGCCCGTCGCTCTGGTCGACGACCGTCCACGTGGACCAGGTGGCGCTGCGGACGTTGCTCGACGCCATCGGACATGCGACGCTGCCGTGCCATCCTGACCGCGGCAGCAGCGCGACGCCCGACGCCACCACGTACGAGCTGTCGTTCACCGCGGACATCAACGAGACGCGCTATCGATGGCGCGGCGACGCCCCGGCCGGGTGGCAGCCGCTCGCGACATTCGCGACGCGCCTCGCTCAGCTTGTCGACAACCCCGTCGGGGCGACGCGATGACAGCGACCCGCGAGCAAGCGTCGGCCGCCGAGCGCGAGATGTCCGCCATGATTGCGCTGTCGCGACGGTATTTGCGCGAATACCTGACGAAGATCCGCCTGTCGGTGTCCGTGCTCGATGAGCGCGTCGTGTGGGCGAGACCTAACGAGGCGTCGAACAGTATCGGGAACCTGATGCTCCACCTGGCCGGCAACGTCCGACAATGGGTCGTGAGCGGCGTCGGCGGGGCGGTTGATGTGCGGGACCGCCAGAGCGAGTTCGACCAGCGCGCTCCCCTCGCAGTCGCGGAGCTGATCGACCGGCTCGAGCAGACGATCATCGATGCCGATCGCGTGCTCGGCCGACTGACCGCGGATGACCTCCGCACGCGCCGCGTGATCCAGAACAACGACGTGTCGGTGCTCGAAGCGATCTACCACGTCGTCGAGCACTTCTCGATGCACACGGGCCAGATCATCCTGCTCGCGAAGGCGGACCAAGCCGACCGAATCCGGTTCTACGAGATGGTCGACGGTCATCCGCGACTCACCACCGACTTTCATGACCGGACGCCCATACATCCTCGCTGAGACGACGTGGAAGACCGTTCGCGACACGCGGTACGACGTCGCGATCCTCCCCTGGGGCGCAACCGAAGCGCACAACTATCACCTCCCGTACGGCACTGACGTCATCGAAAGCGACGCGGTGGCGGCCGAGTCGGCGCGGCGGGCGTGGGAGCGGGGCGCGCGTGTGATCGTGCTGCCGTGCGTTCCGTTCGGCGTGAACACCGGGCAGCTCGACATCCCGTTCTGCCTCAACATGAACCCGTCGACACAGGCGGCGGTCCTTTCGGACATCGCGACGGTGCTCGATGCGCATGCCGTCGGGAAGCTCGTGATTCTGAATGGCCATGGGGGAAACGACTTCAGGCAGATGATTCGCGAGCTACAGCCCAAGGTGCGGATCTTTCTGTGCACGGTGAACTGGTACTCGTGTCTCGACCCGCGTCCGTTCTTCGTCGAGCCGGGTGATCATGCCGGCGAGTTGGAGACGAGCCTCGTGCAACACATTGCGCGCGACCTCGTGCTGCCACTCAGTGAAGCGGGCGACGGCCGGGCACGACGCTTCACGGTCGCCGGGTTGCGTGAGGGATGGGCGTGGGCGCCGCGGCGCTGGACAAAAGTCACGGACGACACCGGAACCGGGAACCCGGCGGCGGCAACCCCCGACAAGGGGGCCCGATACCTGGATGCCATCGCCGAGCGGCTCGCGGGCTTCTATACCGATCTCGCCGCGGCGGACCCGGACCACCTGTATGCCTAACGTTTCACCCGAGGTCGCGCGCTGTGGATGGGCGCGCACGGCGCTGAGCATTCCGTACCACGACACCGAGTGGGGCACACCGGTCCACGACGACCGCACGCTGTTCGAGTTCCTCATCCTCGAAGGCGCGCAGGCGGGACTCAGCTGGGAGACCATCCTCGCCAAGCGTGACGCGTACCGCCGAGCCTTCGACGATTTCGACGCCGAGCGGGTCGCGCGCTACACGTCGAAGAAGGTCGAGCGGCTCCTTGCAAACCCGGGCATCGTCCGAAATCGACTCAAGGTCGACTCGGCTGTGTCGAACGCGCGCGCCTTCCTCGAGGTCCGCGACGAGGTCGGTTCGTTCGATTCGTACGTCTGGCGCTTCGTCGGCGGCCGACCGAAGGTGAACCGGTGGCGCACCATGCGTGACGTGCCGCCGAGCACGCCGGAGTCGGAGGCGATGTCGAAGGATCTCAAGCGCCGCGGCTTCCGCTTCGTCGGTACGACGATCTGCTACGCATTCATGCAGGCGACGGGGATGGTGAACGATCATGTCGTCGGCTGCTTCCGCTACCGGGAACTCGCTGTCGGGGGGTAAGCGCTATCGGGGCGAGCGGCATCACATGGAGGTCCCGCTCACCGGTCACGAGGGCCCGCATGGAATCGCTGTTTCACGACATTCGCGTCGGGATGCGAGCACTGCGACGCAACCGCACGCTCACCGCCTCCGTCGTATCGACGCTCGCGCTCGCGATCGGGGCCGGCGTCGCTACGTTCGCGCTCGCGCAGGCGGCCCTCATCACGCCGCCACCGTTCGCCGAGGCGGACCGACTCGCGCTGCTCTACACCACGCGTGTGGAGCCTGGCCGCAGTCCCGAGCGGAGACGCTGGTCGTACCAGCGATTTCGGTTGCTCGAACGTTCCCTCACAACGGTGAGACACGTCGCGAGCTACGGGCTTGCCAGCGTGAATCTCTCTGGCACAGGACGCACCGGCGGCGATCCGGCAGGGGCCGAGCCGGTCCAGGGTGAAGTGGTCGGCGGCGCGTACTTCTCCGCGCTCGGTGCCCGTCCGGCACGCGGCCGCCTGTTCTCGAGCACCGAGGACCAGTCACCCGGCGGTGCACCTGTCGTCGTGTTGAGTGACGGCCTGTGGCAGCATCGATACGACCGTGATCCCGCGGTGATCGGCAACACGGTGCGCGTCAATGGTATCGACCTGACGGTCATCGGCATCATGCCGCCGGGCTTCCGCGGACTCACCGGCCGCGCCGAGCTGTGGTTCCCCGCGGTGCAGGCGCCCGTGCTGACGTACCCGCTCTACCTCACCACCAATCAGGACTTCATCAGCGTCGTTGCTCTGCTCCGGCCCGTTGCCTCCATCGCGTCGCTGCGCGCGGAGCTGGAGACTGTCGGGGCAGCAATTCAGCGCCAGCTTCCGAGTGAGGCGGAGACACCCGATGAACGATTTGGCGCGACCGCGATTCCGCTCACCGATGTGCGCGTGAGTCAGACGACGCGCCGAGCGATGCTCGTGTTGGCGGGCGCCGGTGGCATCGTCCTGCTGCTCGCGTGCGCGAACGTCAGCAGTCTGCTCATCGCGAACGCGACGGCGCGGCGGCGCGAGATGGCGGTACGAATGGCCCTCGGCGCAACGCGACGCCGACTTGCCCGACAACTCTTCACGGAAACGCTGCTGCTCTCGACGTTAGGCGGGGCTGTGGGGCTCGCGATCGCGTGGTATGTGACGCAAGTGGTTGTGCCCCCGGAGGGCAGCATTGCGCCAGGGAACTTCTACGGCAGTGTTGGGGAATTCGTGCGACCGCGCGTGGACCCCCTCCTGCTCGCCGTCGCTGCCGGAACGATCACGCTCACCACCTTCCTGAGCGGGCTTGCCCCCGTCCTCACCGCGATTCGTGCCGACCTCTCGGCGTCGATGCGACAGGGAGGATCGGTCACTCGCTCCGGCGCGTCACGACTTTCGCTGCGCGGCCTCGCGGTAGCCGTGGAAGTTGCGCTGGCGGTCGTGCTCTTGACCGTAGGGAGCCTCATGATCGCCACCGTCGCGAAGCTCAGCGGCGAACCGCTCGGGATCGAACCGACGCACGTCCTCACCTTCGCCGTCCGACCACCCGAGGTGCGGTATCCAACCGAGATCGCACCAGCCTTCATCGAGCGCCTGCTGGCGGCCGTGGAAGCGGTGCCTGGGGTCGAGGCCGCAACGGTCGACGGTTGTGCACCCCTCGGCACCTCGTGCGCTCGGAGCACGCTTCTCATCGCTGGCCGGCCGCTGCCGCGCCCTGGCGACGCCCCGCCCATCATGCGTCATTATGTCGGGCCGAACCACTTCCGGACGCTCGGCATCCCGGTGGTCGCCGGACGGACGTTCACGGCCGACGACCGGGCCGGCCGTGCCGGTGTCGCAATCATCAACGAGGCAGCGGCGCGGCGGTTCTGGCCTAACGAGAACCCGATCGGCGCTCGCCTCTGGTTCGGCGGCGGCAGCGCCTGGGAATCCCCTGACTCGACGGTCGAGGTCGTCGGCGTTGTCGGCGACGTCCCGTATCAGGAGGGCGAAGAACGTCGAGTACGACCCGCCGTCTATACGCCGTATCTGCAGTTCACCTATGCGACGCGAACGGTGATGATGCGTACGGCCGGTAACCCGGCCGCGTCGCTCCGCGCGGTCCGCAGTGCGGTTCGCGACGTCGAGCCCGACCTCGCACTCTACGACTTCGACGTACTCACGACCCGGCTCGGCGATGCCTGGAGCAGGCAGCGATTCACCAGCGGCGTTCTCGCCGCGTTCGCTGCGCTTGCGCTCGTGCTTGCCGCGACCGGTGTGTTCGGCGTGGTGGCAACTGCGGTGGCCGACCGCACGCGCGAGATCGGGATTCGCTTAGCGCTGGGAGCTACACCCGCGGATGTCGTACGTCTGATCGTGCGCCAGGGGATGGCGCTCCCGATGCTTGGTCTGGCGATCGGAGTGGCATTCGCGTTCCCCGCGGCACGGACGCTCCGTGGCCTGCTCTACGGCGTGAGCGCGACCGATCCGCGCGTGTTCGTGACGGTGATCACATCGCTCACCGCGATGACGCTGCTCGCGACGATCATTCCAGCCCGCCGAGCGTCGCGGGTGGATCCACGAGTCACAATGCAGGCGGAGTGACTGTCGGGAATCGGGAATCGGGAATCGAGCTGGTGGGTGCTGGCGGTAGCTGATGGCTGATGGCTGATGGCTGCATTATGTTGCGCCAGCCCCAGCCCGCGAGAGATCAGTCCATGATGTCGTCCGCCCCGCGTCGCGCGAGAATGTTCGCGATCACCACGACCATTGCTTTGGGTCTCGTCGCCGCGTGCAGCGGAGCGGACGCGCCGGGAGCGGACCCGGAGCTCCTGCGTCCCGACCAGGCTGCGCTCGCCTCCCCAGCCCCGGATTCATTCAAGGTGGCGTTCGAGACGAGCAAGGGGAACTTCACCGTCCACGCCCACCGGGACTGGGCCCCACGCGGCGTCGATCGCTTCTACCGCCTCGTGCAGCTCGGCTACTACGACGACGTGCGTTTCTTCCGCGTCCTCCGCGGATTCATGGCGCAGTTCGGCGTGCATGGGAATCCGCGCGTGAACGCAGCGTGGGAACCGTTGCGCCTCGAAGATGATCCGGTGAAACAGAGCAATCGCCGCGGAACAGTGTCGTTCGCCATGGGTGGGCCGAACACCCGCACGACCCAGCTGTTCATCAACTACGGCAACAACGCCAACCTCGACGCCATGGGGTTCGCGCCGATCGGCGAAGTCATTGACGGAATGGCGGTCGTGGACAGCCTCTACGCGAACTACGGCGAGGGTGCGCCCGACGGAAGTGGGCCCGATCAGGGGCGCATCATGGCTGAGGGTAACCCGTATCTGAACGCCGGGTTTCCGCGACTCGACTTCATCCGGCGCGCGCGCGTGGTGCCCTAACGGCAGTCGACGCGTCACGCATGCGACGCATTCTGATTGCCGTCATCGGACCTGGCGAAGGCGCCGGCCAGAAGGAGATGGACGACGCCGCGCTCATCGGTGAGATGGTGGCGAAAGCCGGGTGGGCAGTTCTTACTGGCGGCCGAGCCGCTGGCGTCATGGGCGCCGCCTCGTACGGCGCTCGGGCTGCTGGCGGCCTCACCGTCGGCGTACTTCCAGCTCCCGACGCACTTGGCGCATCCCCCGCGGTCGACGTGGTCCTCGCGACGGGGCTGGGTGAAGCGCGAAACGCTGTCATCGCATTATCCGCGAACGCGTGCGTCGTCTGCGGGATGAATGCTGGCACGGCCTCGGAGGTCGCGCTCGCCATTCGCGCGAAGAAGCCCGTCGTCTTGCTCCGCCCCGATGAGGCGACGACGAAGTTCTTCCGTTCGCTTGGTCCGGACCTCGTGCGTCCCGCAATGAGCGCGGGTGAGGCCATCGAGATGCTGCGCGGGCTGCTCACGTCGAGTGACGCCGGCACTGACGGCCCGGTGCGGCCGTGACGGCTCCTCGATCGGGGACGCTACTCGTCGGCCATCGCGACGTCGTCGCGCTTCTGCCGATGGCGGACTGCATCACCGCAATGATGGATGCGCTCGCGACACTCGCTCGCGGTGGGGCGATTCTCCCGCTGCGCCAGGTCGTACGCCTCCCGGGCGGGCCGAACGCATTCGCACTGATGCCCGCGGCACTCGACGCACCGTCGGCGCTCGGCGCGAAGATCATCACGGTGTTTCCGGCCAACGACAGGTCGCCGTATGATTCCCACCAGGGCGTCGTGCTGTTGTTCGACACGGAGTTTGGCCGCCTCATCGCGATTCTCGATGCCAGCACGATCACCGCGCTGCGCACGGCGGCCGTGTCCGCCGTCGCGACCAGGCTGCTCTCGCGACCGGAGTCGCGAACGCTCGCGCTGCTCGGCGCAGGGGTCCAGGCGGCAACGCATCTCGACGCCATGCGCATCGTTCGCCCAATCGAAGAGGTGCGCGTGTGGAGTCGCTCGGGAGCGCGCGCCGAGGAGTTTGCCGCACGGGCCGCGAGCACCGGCGCGCGCATCGTGGTGACGCCGACCGCACGCGCCGCCGCGGAAGGGGCGGACATCATCTGCACGGTGACGTCATCGCGCGAGCCGGTCCTCTCTGGTGAGTGGCTTACACCGGGAGCCCATGTCAACGCGGTCGGCGCGAGCCTTCCAACCGCACGGGAGCTCGACAGTGCGGCCGTCGCGCGCGCTCGGTTCTTCGCGGATCGTCGGGAATCCACACTGAACGAGGCGGGAGATTTTCTCGTCCCGAAGCGCGAGGGTGTGATCGCGGACGATCACATCGTCGGCGAGATCGGGGAGCTGCTGCTCGATCCGCCACGCGTCGCAGGCCGGCGTTCGAGCGAGGAGATCACCGTGTTCAAGTCGCTCGGGCTCGCGATCGAGGATGTCGCCGCTGCACACCGGATCTACACCCGTGCGGTCGAGACCGGCGCTGGCACGTGGGTGGAGCTCGGTGGACTTCGCGATGCGCACACCTGACGACGTCACCGTCGCCGACATCCGCTCGGCCCGCGAGCGACTCGCCGGGATCGCCGTCCGGACACCGCTCGTTAGGCTCGACGTGCCCGGGCTCGACGCCGACGTGTGGCTCAAGCTCGAGAACCTGCAGCCCATTGGATCCTTCAAGCTGCGCGGGGCAGCCAACGCGATGCTGCTCGCCGGCCACGAGCGCCTCGTCGACGGCGTGTACACAGCGAGCGCGGGCAACATGGCGCAGGGTGTCGCCTGGAGCGCACGGCGCTTGGGCGTGCCGTGCCGCGTCGTCGTGCCTGACCATGCGCCGCGCACGAAGCTCGAGGCCACCGAGCGACTTGGCGCGGAGATCATCGCCGTGCCATTCGACCGGTGGTGGCAGACGCTCGTCGATCACCGATTCGACGGGATTCCGGGGATGTTCGTGCACCCGGTGTCGGACCCCGCGGTCATTGCGGGCAACGGCACTATCGGGCTCGAGATCGTCGAGGACCTACCGACCGTCGATGCCGTGCTCGTTCCGTACGGTGGCGGTGGCCTGAGCTGCGGCATCGCGACGGCGATTCGCGCCGCGAGACCGGACGCAACCGTGCTTGCGTGTGAGGTCGCGACCGCGGCACCGCTGTCCGCGGCGCTGGCCGCCGGTGCACCACGACCGATCGAGTACACACCGAGCTTCGTCGATGGTATCGGCGGGCGAGCCGTGCTCGCCGAGATGTGGCCGCTCGCGCGGCGTGTCCTGAACGGAGCGCTCGTGGTCTCCGTGGAGGAGATCGCCGCAGCCGTGCGGCTCCTCGTTGAACGTGCGCGGGTCGTGGCAGAAGGGGCCGGTGCCGCCGCGCTCGCGGCGGCCATTTCGCATCGCGTTCGCGGGTCGGTGGTCTGCGTCGTATCGGGCGGCAATATCGACACGTCGGTGTTGGCCACGATCCTCGCCGGCCGAACGCCATCCTGAGCAGGGAGTGGTGGTATGAACGTCCTCGTCCTCAACGCCGGGTCGTCGTCCCTCAAGTTTCAGCTCGTGCGCACGGACGCCGTCATGTGTGACGCGCATACCGACCAGAAGCTTGCTCGCGGGACCATCGAGCGGGTCGGCGGCGAGGCAGTGCTCACGCTTCGCACGGCGGCCGGGATCGTCGTTCGCGATACCGCGCCGCTCCGCGACCTGCGCGCCGCGGTGGACTACATCGTCACCTGGCTCGCCTCGAACGACTCAGGGCCGGTCATCGGCACCGTGGGCGACATTGAGGCGGTCGGACACCGAGTCGCCCATGGCGGCGAGCGGTTCACCAGGTCGGTGCGCCTGGACGACAGCGTGCTGCGCAGCCTCGAGGAGGTGATCGACCTCGCCCCGCTGCACAACCCACACAATCTGAAGGGCATCGCCGCCGCGCGCGCTGTCTTTGGCGCACAGATGCCTAACGTCGCCGTGTTCGATACGGCGTTTCACCACACGCTGCCCGACCACGCGTACCTGTACGCTATTCCGTATCAGTTCTACCGCCGGCACAAGGTGCGCCGGTACGGGTTCCACGGCACATCGCACCGGTACGTCGCCTATCGGTGGCGGGAGCTGACGGGCGTGCCGCGTGATCAGACGCGGATCATCACCCTCCATCTTGGAAACGGCTGCTCCGCCTGCGCGATCCGCGGCGGTGATTCGGTGGATACGTCGATGGGGCTCACGCCACTCGAGGGGCTCGTGATGGGCACGCGCTCGGGCGACGTCGATCCGGCCGTGCTCGAGTACCTCGGCGTGAAGGAAGGGTTGTCCGCATCCGAGGTGGACAACCTGCTCAACAAGCAGTCGGGATTGCTCGGCCTGTCCGGCCTCACCAACGACATGCGCGATCTGCTCGCCGAGGCGCACGAAAACGATGATCGGCGGGCGCGGCTTGCGATCGAGATCTTCTGCTACCGCGTGCGCAAGTACGTCGGAGCCTACCTCGCAGCGCTCGATGGTGCCGAGGCCGTCGTGTTCGCCGGCGGGATCGGTGAGAACTCGCCGGAGGTCCGCGCGAAGATCTGCTCAGGACTTGGATGGTTCGGCATCGAGCTCGATGACGCCGCGAACGCGGCAATGACGAGCGGAGCGGAGGGCCGCATAACGACGTCGTCGTCGCGACTGGCAGTGTGGGTAATCCCGACCGATGAGGAGCTCCTCATTGCGAGGGATACGTTCCGCGTGGTTGCTGGTGTGGAGGGGAGGTTCGCGTGATCGCCCTTCCCGTCCGGCCGCGGATCAGCGCGTCCCGATTACGGACAGTCGGTCGGTCGAGCGCGCCGAGGAAAGCGTACTTTAACTAACGTCACGACAATCGTTTGCGCCGGGGCGACTTCGTGGCCCTGACCGTGCCTTTGCGCATGGCGTCATCGCCCACGAATCCAAGGTCACTCGCCTGGCAACAGGCATCGCCCCCGAGCCATGCACACGCTGCTCGCCGATCTTCGACACGCCGCCCGCACCCTCCGGCGAGGCCCGGCGTTCACCCTCGCTGCCTTGGCCATCCTCGCGATCGGGATTGGCTCGACCGCATCGATCTTCAGTGTCGTGAACGGTGTGCTGCTCCGACCACTCTCGGTCGCAGACCCCGAGCGACTCATCAGCATCAGGAGCAATCAGCTCGAGCGCGGCTGGATGGGTACGGCGCTCTCGGGGCCGGACTTCGTGGACGTGCGCAGCGAGGCGCGCGCGTTCGACCTCGTCGCCGCAGCGAGTATGCGCAACGTCGTGCTCACGGGTCGAGGTGAGCCTGCTGAGGTCACCGGGGCGATCGTTTCGCGCGAGTACTTCCGCGTGGTCCGCGCGAATCCGCTGGTCGGGCGGTTGTTCGCGCCCGACGAGTTCGCGGGTTCGCAGCCCCCCAATACTACGGTGCTGAGCGAGGGGATCTGGCGATCCCTCTTCGGCGCCGACCCGGGCATCGTCGGCCGATCCGTCACGATCAACGGCACGCCTCGGATCGTGATCGGAGTCGCGCCGGCCTCGATCACCTGGCCGCGTCCAGGCGGCTCGGCTGACTTCTACTTCGCGTTCCCCGAGGTGTTCTCGGTGATGGAGCGCGGCGCTCACATGTTCGAGGTCGTGGGAAGGCTCGCACCCACGGCGACCCTCGAGGCTGCGCGCACTGAGCTGGCAACGCTCTCCGCGCGACTGGCCCGCGACTTCCCCGAATCGAACAAGGGCTGGCTCCTGACGGCGGACCGTGTCACCGATCTCGTGGTTGGACAGGTGCGTCCGGCGCTGTTCCTTCTCCTTGGTGCCGCCGGCTTCGTGCTGCTCATTGTGTGCGCCAACGTCGCGAGCCTCCTCGTGGCGCGGGCCACCACGCGCCACCACGAGATCGCGATTCGTCGCGCCCTGGGTGCACCGACCGCGCGGATCGTTAGGCACCTCGCGGCGGAGAGCGTCCTGCTGGCCGCCGTCGGCGGGCTTCTCGGGATGCTGCTCGCGCTCTGGGGCACGGACTTCCTGCGTGCGTCGGCACGCGAGACGCTGCCTCGGGTCGACTCTGTCGCGGTCGATGCGTCCGTCCTCGTCTTCACGGTCGCGGTCACCGCACTCACGGCGTTCCTCTGCGGCGTGCTCCCGGCGATGGCCGGAGCTCGTTCACAGCTGCAGGATATGCTCAAGGATGGCACTCGAGTGGCCGCTCCGCGGCGTGCACACATCGGGCGCGGCGCCTTGGTGATCGGCGAGGTCACGCTGGCGGTCGTGCTGCTCGCCGGAGCCGGGCTGATGATGCGAAGCTTCGAGCGGCTGCGGACCATCCCTCTCGGGTTCGACCCCGAGAACGTCATTGCGATCGACCTCGACCTCCCGATGGCCAGGTATGCGTCACCGGACACCCGCGAGCAGCTCGTGAAGCGCGTCGAAGCCCGGATCCGCAGGTTGCCGGGCGTCACGGCTGTGGGGACGACCCGCGCCCTGCCACTCGAGAGTGGCGGTCCGGACGTGAACTTCACAATCCAGGGGCGCCCCGCGAGCACCGACCGCGCTACCGAGCCGAACGCCTTCTTCACCGCCGTCACGCCCGACTATTTCCGCGCGATGCGGATGGCCATCGTGCGAGGGCGCGGCCTTCTGGTGGCGGACGACCATCCGACGGCCAACCGCGTCGTCGTGATCAACGAGACGATGGCCCGCCGCTTCTGGGGCGACGAGAACCCCGTCGGGCAACGCCTCACGCTTGGCGACGGCAAGACGGCCGACATCGTCGGTGTCGTGCGCGACGTCCGGCAACGATTCCTCACAAACGACGTGGCGCCGCAGATGTTCGTGGCGTGGGCGCAGGCGCCGGAGGTCCAGGTGAGTATGGTCGTCCGGACCGCCGTCGACCCGACGACACTCGTGGCCGCGATGCACCGCGACGTGTGGGCGGTCGATCCGAGTCTCCCAGTGGAAGAATGGACGATGACGTCGCTCATGACGGAGTCGCTCGATGGAACGCGCTTTCAGACGACCCTGTTGGTCTCGTTCGCCGCGGTGGCCCTGCTGCTCGCGGCGATGGGAGTATACGCGCTCCTGAATTACGGTGTGCTCCAGCGAACCCGGGAGATCGGCGTGCGCATGGCGTTAGGCGCTGCCCGGCGTGACGTCGTGCTGATGGTGATCCGTCAGGGGGCGCGCCTCACGCTCTGGGGCATCGTGCTCGGGCTTGTCAGTGCTTTTTTCCTGACACAGACGATGCAGCGCGTGCTCTACGGTATCCGCGCCTCCGACCCGCTGGCGCACACGGCGGCAGCCGTCCTGCTCGCGGTCGTGGCGTTGGCCGCCACGTACATCCCGGCGCGCCGCGCGGCGGACGTGGATCCGATGGTCGCGTTGAAAGATACCTAGTGTCCTTTCACCTCATGCGGCGTGTACGGCGCCTCCAGCGCGGCGATCTCCTCGAGCGTCAGCGTGACGTCGAGCGCACGTACCGCCGAATCGAGGTGCTCCGGCTTCGTCGCGCCGACGATCGGCGCGACGACGGCCGGACGCGATAGCAGCCACGCGAGCGCGACCTCCGCCGGCGTGATCCCGCGCGCTTGGGCGACGCGCCGGACCGCGGCAATCACGTCCACATCCTCCGGGGTGTCGTAGAGCTTCGGCGCAATCGTGTCCGTCCCGGCGCGCGTCGTCGCGGACTCTGGAGGCCGCCCGCCCAGCGCCTCCCCGCGCGCCAGCAAGCCGCGCGCGAGCGGCGACCAGGGTATCACGCCGATCCCTTCGGACACACAGAGCGGAATCATCTCTCGCTCCTCCTCGCGGTACAGGAGGTTGTAATGATTCTGCATCGAGACGAAGCGCGCCCACCCGTTCCGCTCCGAGAGACTGAGCGCCTTCATCATCTGCCACGCGTAGCCCGAGCTCGCCCCGATGTATCGGACCTTCCCCTGCCGAACGAGGTCGTCGAGTGCGCGGAGGGTCTCGTCGATCGGAGTGTCGGTATCGAAGCGGTGAATCTGGTACAGATCGATGGTCTCGATGCCAAGCCGCCGCAGGCTCGCCTCACACGCTTGCGTCACGTGCTTCCGTGACAGTCCGCGCATGTTCTGCCCCTCGCTCATGGGCCAGTACGCTTTGGTCGCGATGACGATCTCCTCGAGGCTCGCCATCGCGCGCAACGCACGCCCGGTGACCTCCTCGCTCACGCCGAGGGAGTACATGTCGGCCGTGTCGAAGAAGTTGATGCCGCGGTCCAGCGCCTGCCGGAAGAATGGTCGCGCGGCGTCCTCGTTGAGCACCCACGGGCGCCACTTGGAGCTCCCGTAACTCATGCACCCGAGGCAGATGCGTGAAACCGTCATCCCGGTGTGGCCCAGACGTGTGTAGTGCATGAGTCGGTGAGCTACGAGTCGTTAGACGCTAGTCGGCCGGGTTCGAGCGCGGCACTGCTCCGCCGTCCCTCGATTCCCATCCGCCCGCCGATTCCCGATTTCCAATCGCGACCGTTCCCTGTTCCCTGCCTGTGTCGTGGATCCATATTGGGATCCACCGATGTACTCGACCTGCATTTTCTGCCACTCGCCCCTCGAAGCCAACGATGCCATCGAGCATTTCCCAGTGGGGCGGCGGCTCGCGTTCGATCCCGCGCGCGGCCGCCTCTGGGTCATCTGCCGGCGGTGTCGGCAATGGAACCTGACACCAACCGAGGAACGATGGGAGGCCATCGAGGAATGCGAGCGCCAGTATCGCGGAACGCGGTTGCGCGTCTCGACCGACCAGATCGGGCTGGCGCGCTTGCCGTCGGGACTGGAGCTGGTGCGCATCGGCCAGCCGGAGCGACCGGAGTTCGCGGCCTGGCGGTATGGCGACCAGCTCGGCCAGCGCCGGCGGGCCGCCATGCTCAAGGTCGGTGTCGGGCTCGGTGCGTTAGGCGCGATCGTAGCCGGCGGGGCGGCGGTCGGCGTGGGTATCGGTGGCTTCGGCTGGCTCATCGCACAGATGGGTGAACGCATCGTGAAAGGGTCGCCCGATCGCATCGTTGCCCGCCTCCCGGTCCCGGACGTCGGGGACGTCACCGTTCGGGGGAAGCATCTGGCGCATCTCCGGATCGTGACCGACGCCGACCGCGGATGGCAGATCGGGATCCCACACCATAAGCACGTGGTAAGCTTGTACGGTGACCCCGCCGTCCGGGCGCTCGGAACACTCTTGCCGCAACTGAATCGGTTCGGTGGTTCCCGCGAGCGCGTGCGTGAGGCGGTGGCGCTCATCGAGCGAGAGGCCGACCCAGCGCGGTTCATCGACGTGGCCGCGCGCGAAGCAATGGCTCGGCCGCGACCCAACGATGAGCGGTCGCGCTGGCCAAAGATCTCGACGCTGCCCGAGCCGATGCGGCTCGCGCTCGAAATGGCGGCACACGAGGATACTGAACGGCGTGCGCTCGAGGGTGAGCTGGCCCTCCTCGAGCAGGCGTGGAAGGAAGCGGAAGAAGTTGCCGCCATCGCCGACAACATGTTCTTGCCGGCGTTCGTCGAGGACTGGATGCGCAAGCATCGCAAGGGATAGCGCCGTTTGATCGTCCGCATCGAGCTCGCGCATGCGACGCGAGGAGGTATCGCTTCCCTCGGCGCCGCGGTCCTCGCCGCGTCGGCGCTCGCGTGCAGTCCAGTCGGGTCGGTGGACGCGCCGCCGCCGACGCCGGTCGCGGACACCGGGGTCGATTCCCTCCCGACGCTCCCGTCGTCGCTCGTCGATGCGCCGATCACGTACGACCTCACCCCCGCGATCGCGAGCCTCGAGTCGTCCGTGCCGCGTCGCTTCGGCGACATCAACGATCGTCGCCGCAGTGCCTCGAATCGGCGCGTCCACACCGCGTTTGCCGCCGAGCGAGAGCCGTTCACGGTTCGGTTCGACGGCAACACGATTCGCGTCCGGACTGTGCTCGAGTATTCGGGCCGCGGCTGGTATGACGCATCGCTCGGTGCCGACCTGCATGGGTCCTGCGGGATGGGGGTCGAACGGCCTCGTGCCGTCATCGAGATGGCGACGACCCTTCGCCTCACCGCCGACTGGCGCCTTCGCGGCCGTAGCTCACTCACGCGCGTTGCCCCGTTCAGCGAGGAGCGACGCGACCAGTGCAAGGTGACGGTGTTCAAGATCGACGTCACCGATCGCGTCGTGAACGCCGCACGGAACGAGCTCACCAAACGCCTTACGCTCGTCGACCAGAAGATCGCGACGGTGGACGTGCGTTCTCCGATCGAACGGTGGTGGCGCCTGCTGCAGCGACCGATCCGGCTCTCGGACAGCGTATGGCTGTTGCTGCAGCCCCGCGGTGTCCACGTGGGGCCGATCACCGGCACGGGACGGGTGATCGCGGTGGACGTCGGACTGTCGGGTGAGCCCCGCGTCGTCACAGGCCCGCGGCCTTCCGACGGAACGGATTCGCTCCCGCCGCTGCAGCAGGAGCGCGGAGAGCACGCGCAATCGCTGCACATGCTGCTCGAAGGCGAGCTCGGATACGACATCGCGAACGCGATCCTCCGCAAGAATGTCGTCGGCAGGCGGATTCAGCGCGGCGCTAGGTGGGTCACGATTCGCGACGCCCAGCTCTCGGGAATCGGCGGCGGGCGCGTAGCCCTTGCCGTCCGCTTCGACGGCGCGGCGAGCGGGCTGGTGTACTTCGTCGGGACGCCGCGGTTCGATGTGTCCACCCGTCAGCTCTACGTCCCTGACCTCGCGTATGACGTCCGTAGCGCCGACATGCTCGTGCGCGGCCTCGAGTGGCTGCGCCGCGACGATTTTCAGAACCTGTTGCGGTCCCGCGCCCGCTTCCCGGTTGCCGATCTCGTCGAGCAGGCGCGCCAGCGACTGGAGCGCGGAATGAACCGCCGGTTGGGGCAGAACGCGACGCTCGTCACCCAGATCGCGACAGGCGACGTCCTGGCGGTCCGCGCGACGAAGCGCGGGATTCTCGTCCGGGCGAGCGCGAACGGAAGCGCCCGTCTGGAAGTGAACCGGATCCCCGCGCTTTCACGGACGGCGACGCCGAGCAAGTGAGAACCGCCCGCGTAACGTCGGGGTATCGACGTTAGCTTTCCGAAATCGCGCCGGGCGCCAGACGGCACCGGCGTTCCAGCGATCCCGGGTGATAGCGATGGCCAGTCATCTGACTCGAAAGGCCAAGGCGTTCTGGCCGCTCCTCCTGCTGCTCGTCTTTGCCGATTGCACCACGAAGCGGTTGGCCGAAGAGCACCTCGTGCCAGAGCACGTGCCTCACCCGGTGATCGGCGATGTCGTCCGATTCACTCTCGCATACAACCGCGGCGCGGCATTCAACGTGTCGCTCGGGGACTATTCGCGAGTGGGCTTCACCGCGATCGCCGCGGGCGTCCTGATTGCCCTGGCCAGTGTGTACCGAACGACCGGTGCCCACGACCGAATGCAGGCCGTCGCGTTGGCTCTCGTGGCTGGTGGCGCCATCGGCAACGCGCTCGACCGCCTTCGCTCGCCTGGCGGAACCTACCGCGGGGTGGTGGACTTCATCGACATCGGCGTGGGCGGGTGGCGGTTTTGGACGTTCAACCTCGCGGACATGGGAGTCACGTTCGGGGCGATCCTGCTCGCGCTGCTCCTGTGGCGGCGAGGCAGCAACCACGCGCCGTCCCGCGCGTCACCGAACGCGAACGCCGATGCCTAACGTGACAGCGTCGTGAATCGGCTCGACGTCATCGAGGCGGACATCACGACGCTCGCCGTCGACGCGATCGTGAACGCCGCGAACGAGTCCCTGCTCGGCGGCGGCGGAGTGGATGGCGCCATTCACCGCGCCGCGGGGCCCGAGTTGCTCGCGGAATGCCGCACGCTCGGTGGCTGTGCGACCGGTCAGGCCAAGATCACCGGTGGGTACCGCCTGCCCGCTCGGTGGGTGATTCACGCCGTCGGTCCGGTGTGGCGCGGAGGCGGTCATCGAGAGGCCGAGCTGCTCACGTCGGCGTATCGCGTGTCGCTCGAGCTCGCGGCGGCACACGGCGCTCGGAGTGTCGCATTTCCGGCCATCAGCTGCGGGGCTTACGGCTACCCGGTCGCGGAAGCGGCGGAGATCGCTGTTGGCGAGGTCCGGCGTTTTCTTCGATCCGACGCCAGGATGGAGCGTGTGCTGCTGACGTGTTTCGGGCCCACTGTGCTCGCGGCGTTCTCCGCGGCTGCTGCTCGCCCGGACTGATGCAACGACAGGGAATGGAAAACTCGCTGGCAATCGTGCTCTCGCGGTGTCACGTTGAGTTCGGGCGGCGGTTCGGTGCTCTTTGTCGCCTGTCTGTGATGACCTCCCCATGAACTCGAAGCTGCTTCACGCCTCATGCTGACGAAGTCGCTCGCCGTTGGACTGATGCTGGCCGCGGTACCACTGTCCGCCCCGTCGGGGCCGGACCAGAGCGTCGGTCGTCAGAGCGTCGCGCCGCCACTCCCGCCCGCGCTCAGCGATTCGGCGTTCGCGGCGCTATCGGCCCGAATCTCCGAGCCGGGTGGATACTTCGATTCCGACAATCTCATCTCCAACGAGTCGTCGTATCTGCACGTGCTGGGCGCCATGCGGCGACTCGGCGTGCGCGGCGGGGCATACGTCGGTGTCGGCCCGGATCAGAACTTCTCCTACATCGCGCAGGTGCGGCCGCGCATCGCGTTCATCATCGACATCCGTCGCGACAACCTGCTTCAGCACCTGATGTTCAAGGCGCTGTTCGAGATGGCGCGCAATCGGGTGGAGTACCTCGCACTGCTCACCGGGCGCGCGGTCCCGTCGGATGTCGCGAACTGGAATCGGCGGAGCGTCGCCGACATCGTCGCGTTCATCGAACAGAGCGCTCCGGACCCGGACCAGTACGAAACGACCCGGGCGATGATCCGGACGAAGATCAAGCGCTACGGCATCTCGGTGTCGGCGGTGGAGCTCGAGACCATCGGGCGCATTCACCAAGCGTTCTTCGACTCGGGACTCGAGCTTCGCTTCACGAGCCTCGGCCGCGCGCCGCGACCGTACTATCCCACCCTCAAGGCGCTGCTACTCGAGCGCGACCTCACGTCCAAGCAGGCGACCTACCTCGCTCGTGAGGAGGACTTCCAGTTCCTCAAGGCGCTCCAGTCGCGCAACCTGGTCGTCCCCGTCGTGGGCAACCTGGCCGGCCCGCATGCGCTGCGCGAGATCGGCAAGGTCGTCGCGGAGCGTGGAGAAAAAGTGTCGGTCCTCTATGCCTCGAACGTGGAGTTCTACCTCATGCGCGAAGGCAGCTTCGACACCTTCGCCGCGAGCGTACGCACGCTGCCGCGCGACACGCGGAGCGTAATCATCCGGAGCTACTTCGGTGGCGGGTTTTACGGGTCGCACCCGCAGAGCGTGCCGGGGTATTTCAGCACGCAGCTGCTCCAGACGATGGAGAGCTTCACCTTCGAGGTGTCGCGCGGCGGGTACGCGACCTACATGGACCTCGTGAGCAAGCATAACCTGGAGCTCCGCTAGCCGTCATTGGCAGAACAAGGGGTCAGAACAAGGGGTCAGAACAAGGGGTCAGAACAAGGGGTCAGAACAAGGGGTCAGAACAATTGCTCTGACCCGTTGTTCTGACCCCTTGTTCTGACCCCGATCCCGGGTCTTTACGGCAGAGCTCGCATACCACATTTTTGCCTGACGGCCGAGAACTGACGGGCGCGACGCTGCGTCGTCTAGTTATCATGAAACGCGGGCGTTACGGCTCTCTCCCCACCAGAGCCATACGCCGGTCGCTGCAAGCTTCCCCGTCTCTCCTTCCTCGCTTCTCCGATGCCGAAGACGAAGCAGCACCGCACCGCCATGCAGGCGGGCGCGGCTGCCCCCCAGCCGACCATCTGCGACAAAGCAGACGTCCTCTTCCGCTCTGCCGCGGAGTGCTGTCGCCAGCACCACCGGTACGCCCGCCTAGTCGAGATGGAAACTGACGAGAGCGAGCAGCGCGCCGCGCTCAAGCTGGTCGCCGCGAGCGATGAACAGCTCGCCGATGCCGCCGCCGCGTACGAGTCCTCCTGCATGAAAGCCAACGGCGAGCGACGCGACGAGTGGTGGCACAAGGCCAACAACCTCTGGCACGCCTGCCGCGAGTACGCCCGGCGACACTCCCTCAGCGACCGCGCCTCGGGCGAGTTCCGCGCTCACGGCGCCACGAAGCTCGCGTCACTCGGCGTCGAGTACGAGCTCGAAGCGTCCGCCCTTCTCGCGATGCAACACTCCGTAGACGCCTATCGCAAGCTTCGCCCGCAAGCCGACTGGGCCAGCCCCATCGCGCGCGTTTAATCCCGCGCATGCGGTCGTAGCCGTGATTGTCATGGAGGGCCTGCTCAACGCGCAGGCCCTCGCTCGTTTGGAGCCACCGCGGCGCTGCGCCACAGCATCGCGGGCGGCCTGCACCGGGATTATCGTGCGTACAGCGGCATCCATCAGAGTGCGTGAGACGACCGATGATTCTCGACGGAGGGACGGTGGCTGACGACAAGGTGATCGTCCTGCGGAAGTACTCTAGTGAGGTCGAGGCGACGATGGCACACCTCGTCCTCGAGGCCCACAACATCCCCTCGGCGGTCATGCGCGACACGGCGGGCGGTATGATCCCTTCCATGGCGCTTCTGTATCCCGTCCGCCTCGCCGTGCGGCGTGAGGACGCCGACGAGGCCCGCCGGATACTCGATGCCGAAGCCCCGTTGCAGGCCGAGGAAGGCGGAGAAGAGGTGATAGACGACGCGCACGACCTCACCACGAGCTGGTCTCCCGAGCGCGACGTCGACGACGAACACCGGTTCGACGACCAAGAAGACGATCCCGAGGCCGACCGTCGCTGGTAGACGCACGAATGTGTCACGCCACGCGTTGAAATGATGACGCGGTGGTGAGCTGGCAGTGGTACCCATGGGTATCCCGACCGCCCACGCGTGATCGCCCTCGCGTTCCTCCCACCTCCATCGCTTGCTCAACTGCGCCGCGCTCTTCCCGCACCGCACCGCGTGCGGGCGGCAACGTCGTGGCAGGAGTTCACGGGGGCGGTCTCGGAGCACTCGTCCGACGTGCTGGTGGTCGACCCCTGCGTCGGCGCTGAACGGCTTGCACGGGAGCGCGTCCGCGAACTGCTGGCTGTGCGATCCCATTCGCCGTGTACGCCGGTGGTCGGCTACGTGTGCGTCACGGCCGCAGCGATCCACGCCGTGAGCGCGCTCGCACGGTCGTGCGGCGCCGAGATCGTCGTTCGCGGCCTCGATGACCAGGCGCACGCGCTGCTTCGAACCCTTCACCGGGCGATCGCGGGGTCCGCGGCGGAACCACTCGTGGTTGCACTCGCTGGTCCGTGTTCGCCATTGCCACTCGACATCGCGGACGCACTGACGCTCCTGTTTCGTCGTCCTGACAAGCTGCGATCGGTGGACGACCTCGCGATGGCAGCAAGCACGACCCGCCGCACGCTCGATCGGTGGCTCGCCCGAGCCGGGCTCGCGTCGGCGCGCACTCTCCTCGCCTGCGCGCGCACGAGCGCGGCGTTTCATCTTCTCACCACTGGCGGGCTTCGCGCGACGCACACGGCGGCGTTGCTCGGCTACGCGTCGACGCGGGCACTCACGCGCGAGCTCCAGTCGCTCATGGGTTTCGCGCCGTCGTCGATTCCACCTCACATGACGCGCGCGACCTTCGTCGACGGACTGCGCCCGCGGCTTTTTCGCGACCACGCTGTGACGGCATCGTCGTATTGACGCCGATCGCTCCGTGCGCCTACGATGTCGGCCGGCCCTCGAGCCGCCGTCCACCCGCCGTCCCCTGTCGTGGCTTCCTTCCCCGCAACGCGTCACTCCGTCGTCGCCGGTATCGCGAGCACCGACCCGCACGTACGGCGGGTCGCGTTCGACACCTTGATCTCGGCGTACTGGCGGCCGGTCTACAAGTACGTTCGCATCAAGTGGCGAGCCGATCGTGATGACGCCGCCGATCTGACGCAGGAGTTCTTTGCCCGCGCCTTCGAGAAAGACACGCTCGCCCGCTTCGACCCCGCTCGTGCACGCTTTCGCACCTATCTGCGCGTGTGTCTCGACGGCTTCGTCGCGAACGAGCACAAGGCCGCGAGGCGTATGAAGCGCGGCGGCGGCGTGTCGTTCGTTTCGCTCGACTTCGCGGCCGCCGAAACGGAGCTCGTGGGGCTCCATCCGTCGCCGAGTGGCAACGGCGCGTCAGTCCCCGGCGCCGACGACGATGCATTCTTCCGACAGGAATGGGTACGGGCGTTGTTCGCCGACGCCGTCGCAGCGCTTCGCGACTCGTGCGCGGCGGTCGGCAAGCACACGCACTTCGCCGTGTTCGAGCGGTACGACCTCCAGGACGACGCCCGGATTCGGCCGACATACGCGCAGCTCGGCGCCGCACTCGGCATTCCGGCCACGCAGGTGACGAACTACCTGGCCTTCACGCGCCGCGAGCTGCGTCGGCTGCTGCTCGAGCGACTGCGCGCCTTGTGCGCGACGGACGAGGAGTTTCGGCTCGAGGCGCGCGATCTCCTAGGCGTCGATCCGGGGTGAGCGTGTGTTGAGCGATGCGGCGATCCGCCGCTTGCAGGAGGCGGCAGACGCGCCGGACCTGAGCGGAACGAAGTACGAGCTCGTCACGGCGCTCGCGCAGGGCGGCATGGGCACGGTCTACCGCGTGCGCGATCGCGAGCTTGGACGCGAGGTCGCGCTGAAAGTGATTCGCTTGCCCGAAGCGTCGCCGGATATTGCCACCCGCATGCTTCGCGAGGCACGAACGCTCGCGCGGTTGGAGCATCCGGGCATCGTGCCGATCCACGATGTCGGCCGGTTGAGCGACGGGCGCGTTTTCTACGCCATGAAGCTCGTGCGTGGGTCGCCGCTGGATGCGCTCCCACCGGGCACGCTCGCCGAGCGTCTCCGCATCGTCGAGCGCATCTGCGAGGCGGTGGCGTTCGCGCACGCACACGGGGTCATTCACCGAGACCTGAAGCCGCAGAACGTGATGGTCGGCCCGTTCGGTGAGGTGCTGGTGATGGACTGGGGCGTGGCGAAGCTCGTCGGCGACGCATCCACGTTAGGCGCGGGCGACGGGGACGATACCGACACGGACGCCCTCGCAGCGCACGCTGCGGGGCCGACCACGGGCCATGGCGTGGTGCTCGGCACGCCCGGCTACATGGCGCCCGAGCAAGCCGCCGGCGACCCTGCACTCGTCGACACGCGCGCCGACGTCTACGCCCTCGGCGCCATCCTACGGGATGTTTCTCACACGGCGAGCGCTGAGCCGGATGGCAAGGCGCGCCGCGACCTGCCGGGGCGCCCGCTCGAAGCGATCATCCGGAAAGCGATGGCGACCGACCCACGGGACCGATACGGCGACGTGACGACCCTGGCACGCGATGTCGCCGCGTTCCGCGCCGGCGCGCCCGTGAGCGCATACCGCGAGAACCTGTTCGAGCGTGCACGTCGGTTCACCTTCCGGTACAGCACCCCGATTCTGCTCATCCTGGCTTACCTGGTCATGCGAATCACATTGCTCGCGGTTCGAGGTCGCTAAAGGATCGGTCCCGGCGCGTTGTACGTGAGAATGGGTAGACGAATTCGAGACATCCTCCGTTCCCAACAGGCCCTATGAAGAAACCCGTTTTCGGCATGCTCCTCGGCGGCGTGCTTGGAATTCCTGATGGCCTCTCCGCCCTCGTCTCCGCGGGCGACGACCCGAACATCCGCGCGGGGATCATCGGGATCGTCATCGGCTCGACGGTAAAGGGCCTCATCGCTGGCCTGCTGATCGGCCTCTTTGCGCGGAAGTGGGACTCCCTCCCGCTCGGAGTCCTGTTCGGTATGAGCGTCGGCCTGCTGCTGGCCTACGGCGTCTCGCTCATGCAGAAGGCGGCCGGCCAGCCGGCGTACTACTGGGAGATCATGCTGCCCGGCGCCATCGTCGGCATCATCGTCGGATACGCGACCGTCAAACATCGCGAAGTCCGACCATCCACTGCGTGAAACGTAGAACTGCTCGGGACGCCGCTCGCGCTGATAGAGAGCAGACCGCAGAGGACGCAGGCCGCGCGGGTGTCGCCCGCGCGGCACGCAGAGGACGCTGAACGGACAGTTGGTCGTGAGAATCAAAAAGGGATGAGGGGAACGGCCCCGCGAGACGCCGCTCT
>Ga0075421_100001086_pt1 | contig 31043 bp, 27 predicted proteins | sample SoiMetdeltSBSDD5_FD_75292 | JGI IMG/M metagenome (GOLD analysis project Ga0075421, IMG submission 75292) | Bulk soil microbial communities from a Populus tree surrounding site in Tennessee, USA - Soil MetaG P. deltoides SBSDD5 | ecosystem: Environmental > Terrestrial > Soil > Tree plantation... | reverse complement strand
GTCTTTCTCCCCCTGTTCCAGAAACTGCGGTTCCAGGCCTCATGGAAGATCGGGTCCCGGCTGGATCGCTTCAGCGAATATCAGTTCTCCTTCTTCGGAGACCGGGTGCGGGGATTCTCGGGCTCGGGGGTTCGCTTCGATGAGGGCGGCATCGTGCGGGCCCAGTACGGCTTCAACGTCGCGAACGTGATCCGCTTCGATGCCTCGCTGGACCGCGCGAGGGTGCGCGACTCCCTGACGTCCGATGATTTCCATTCCTTCACCGGGTTCGGCATTGCGGGCAACATGATGGGGCCCTGGGAGACCGTCCTGCAATTCGACGTCGGCGTGGCCGTGCAGTCCGACTTCGCGCCCCTCAGGGGCGGGACCGAGTTTCAAATCGGGCTGTTGAAGTACTTTTGATCAAGTTCCGGGCTCAATCCACCCGGTTTGAAGTCGAGCGAAGCACAGCGGCCAAGCGCTCGCCGTTTCGCCATAGATCAAACTTTTCCACGGCAAATGCGCGAGCGGCCGCGGCGTATCGGCGACGAGCCGCGGTGTCCGTCAGCAGCGTTCTGATGGCGTTGGCCAGCGACGGCACATCCCGGGGGGGCACGAGGATGCCGCATCTTCCGTCATCCAGCAGTTCGGGAATCCCTCCCACGATGGTGCCAATGACGGGCGTGCCCAGGGCCGAGGCCTCCTTGATCACCGTCGGAACGGCATCTCCCAGCTCGCTGGAGGGGTGCACCAGCATGCTCGCCCGTCTCATCGCATCCCGCACTTCGTCGAAAGGCAGCCATCCTCGAAACCGGACCCTCGTCTCGATGCCCAGCTGTCCAGCCAGCGCCTTCAATGCCGCGGACTCGTCCCCATCGCCGACCAGATCGACTTCGGCCTCCACGCCCAGGCCCCCGAGATAGGCGACCGCCCGCAGAAGATCATCGAAGCCCTTGCACTTGTCGAAGCGGCCCACCCCCAGAATTCTGCGGGATCGCACGGCGTCGGGGTCGTACGGAAACTCTGCGAGGTCCAGGCTCGGGTGGTAGACGTGTATCCTGCTCGACATGGCCTCGAAAGCGCTCCGGTAGTGTGTCCGGATGAACTGCCGATTGAACTCGCACACGACGAACACATTGTCTGCATAACGAAGCTTCTCCTCGAGGTAGACCTGATCTTCGTAGAGGTCCCCGGCGTGGAGAAACATCGAAAAGGGAATCTTCGGATTGGTAAGCCCATGGAAAAGATACGCATAAGTTGCCGCATAGCTCCCCCAATAGGACAGGATATGGTCATAGCCGGCGCCGCCGTATTGAAGTGCGGCGGCCCATGCCTTGGGAAAGGAATAGACGGTCTTCGCGAGCGGCCGTATGCCATAGTGCACGGCGGACACGCCGATGGGAACCGCGTCCTTCAGGAATCGGGGCAGGCGGGTCACGGACGAGGGCCGGGTCAGCGGCAGGATTCGGCCAGGGCTGACGTGGTGGACTCTGCTCCGTGGAAGAATGCGCTCATTCAGAATGTCCGGGACATAACGCCACAACGCCGGATCCAGCGGATGGATCGGAAAGACGTCGATCGCGACCCCGGCGTGCAGCAGGCCACGCATGTCCCTCGCGAAGAATGTGCTGACCTGGGCCGGAAATTGATTCGTGAAAACAGCGAGTCGCAATGTTCTACATTCTCCTCAGCATCGTGACGTTCCCTGGTGCTTCCACCTGGACGGCAGCGTGGCGGCGGAATCCTCGACTCAGGGCTTCCGCAGTATGAGGATGGCTCCATGAGTGCGGGCGTCCTCGGAATCGAGTGGGTAGGCCAGCGACCGCGGCGCCAGGCCTGTGTCATCGTAATGGCGTGTCACGGACACGATCTCGAAGCCGGCGCTCTGTGCGCAAGCAAGGTGCGTGCTGAGGGGCTCGCGATTCAGGAGAAACTCACGCCGTCCGCGCACGATCTTCCATTGCCAATCCGAGTAGGCCCAGTGCCCGTTCCAGATTGGTGAAAGCTGGTGGGCGCCAAAACCGATCACATGCGAACCGTAGCCTTGGGGCCTCAGCCATTCGAACATGGCACGGTAAGTGTCGCGCAGCGAGTCAACATGCTCCAGAACGGCCTGTGAAAAAATCAGATCGAGAGTCCCCATGGCCACATCGTTCTGCGACATCCAGGGAGCCCGATACCTTACAATCTCAGTGGCGTTGAGTCCTGCCTTGAGCGCGTCACGGATCGTTCGCGCTCTCTCCGGAAGATTCGTGTGGTCGACAAGGTGAGCCGGGTGCTCATAGGAATCCAACTTGGGTGCAACGGCGGGGAATTCATCGTCGTTCGGGACGGGCTCTTTACGGGAATACAACTCGACGAGCTCATCGTAAATCTTCCCTAGATCCGCGTTGGCGGAAAAGGGAACGAGATCCAGGCCGACATATCGCGCCGCCCCGGATAGCAACGATGCCAGGCCAATGCCAATGCTATCCCCAGGACCGAGTTCACCGACGCGGGCGCCCTTGACCTTGAAGCCATAGGAATCGAGGGTCCGCAAGTGACGGAGCCATACGGAGTAACAGTAGCGCGACGAGTCGGAACCGCCGGTTGCTGCCCGGTGCAGGCGCAGTGCATTCAATGGGGGCACCCAGGTCAGGGCACCCTTGAGCATGTTCGGGAGTTTCCAGAAATGAATGGTCGGCTCCCTAGGTTTCTTGCACGCAATCGGTGATTTCGGAAGCGGTCATGTCGTGATCCGCCGCTGGCGCGGCGAACGTGCCAGCGAGCGAAAGCTCTTCAACAAGAGTGGATTCGGGGTTTCCAACTGTGACATTCGCCAGTGAATTGTAGCAGATTCCATCAAGGGTCCCGGACCTGGTTCGGCCCTTGAGAGAGCCCCGCAATGATCCGGTCGCGTACCGTGGCGATCAGCGCGTCCTTGGACTCCAGGGTGAACGACGAGGTCGGAACCGGTTCGCCGAACACCACATCGATGGTGCCAGGCCGGATTCGCAGGCTACCCTTGGGCAGGACTTCATGTCCTCCACGGATGGAGACCGGGACGACCGGAATGCCCATCTGCAACGCGAGAATGAAGCCCCCCTTCTTGAAGGGGAGGAGCCTGCCGTCGGGGCTGCGCGTGCCCTCCGCGAACACCACGATCGAGGTTCCCTTGCGAATCATGCGTGCGGTCCTATCCAGGCTCCGTATCGCCTTAGCCCGGTCCGTGCGATCAATGAACACGAATCCTGCGAACCAGAGGGCCCAACCGAAGACGGGGATGTAGAGGAGCTCTCGCTTGCTGACCATCCGAAAATCGGATTTCATCGCCAGTGCGAGCGCGGGGATGTCGAACTGGCTCTGATGGTTCGCGACGTAAACACTTGGCCGGGTTGGATCCAGATGCGGGTGGTAGACGGCACGGGAGCGCACCCGGCAAGTCCGCAGCACCAGCCAGGACCAGAGGCGCGCCAGCGGCTTGAGAGTCGATCCTCCTGGGACCAGAATGCTGAGTCCGATCGAGATGGTCCCGATGACGAGCGTGTAGAGTACGGTGAGGGCCACGCGGAGCAGATTCATCGGGGCTGTCCCGGTCGATGGACGGTACGTCCCTTCCGTGGCTAGTATAGGCCGCCGGCCCGGCGTGACGGGCACAGACGAGGCCGGTCGAGGTCAGGCCTCTCCCGGCCTCTTTGTCACGTGGGCTCGCCGGTGTGGCAGGACGCCTGCCAACAGCGCAGCGGCCCCGACGACCAGCCCGGGCCTCGCGGGCAGCAGATAGCGCGGCTCGGCATAGACGACCGCGTGAAATGCCAGCAAGGAGAGCCAGGGCATCCAGATCGGCCACACCGGCCAGGGGCCTTCCGGGTGACGGAAGGTGAGGAGGAGCGCGCAGCCAAGGACCACGATGCTGAGCGCATTGATCGCGACATGCACGGTCCAGTACGCGACCGGTCCCTCCCAGGGACCCACCTTGAAAGTCTCGCTGCTGAGCGAGTTGACGCGAGCCACATGGATCGACAGAGCCCGCACTGCGGCCATCTTCAGCCGAAGGAGCGGATTCCTGAGGAAGTCTTTCAGTATCCAGTCATACTCGAGGGAGGATGCCGGCACGCCTTCACGTTGCGCCCTGCGTTGGAGCGACGTCACAGTCTCGTCCCATGTGATGTAGTCCGCGCTGTCCGGCCGGGTTGTAGGGCCCCAGAATCGCCAGTCCCAGGTCTCCGTGCGGTACTGGTAGCTGCCGAGGAACATCACGTGAGCGAGGTACGAGTCCTGCGGGGCGAGTCCCGTTCGGCCGGGAAGCTGCGCCATGGCCATCCGAGTCGCCCCCAAGGCGAGCACCACGACGAGAACGCAGCGACCGAGAAGGACCGCCGCGCGGTCACCGCGTCTCGCCAGGACAATCGCGGCCGCCACCATGAGCGGCAACATCAACACGCCATTGGGCCTGGAGAGGATGAGCACCGTCGTACCGAGGGACAATGCCATCGCATTGGACCAGGAGCTCTTGTCGGCGGGAGCCTGATCGTTCGCCCGAAACCACGCAGCGATCATCAGCACCGTGCCGAGGTAGGCCGGGTTCTCGGCATTGATGCCGAACGCGTAGTAAATGTTGAACGGGTTGAGCAACGTAATGACGACTGCGAGAACTCCAGCTGTCGTCCCTCCAAGGCGAGAAGCGGACCGCCGCAGCAGCAGCAGCGACACGCCCATCCACAGGGCGGTCCAAAGCAACCCGGCGCGCCAGTAGTCGTCGTCGGGGGAGCCGTGCCTGATGAATACGTAGGGAATCGCGTAATAGACGACGGGAGCGGGAGCCCTCGTCAAGCCGATGTCCATCCAGGATGTCTCGCCCCGAATGGCCGTGGAGAGCGCCTTGGCTTCCAGGTGAAAGTCCATGTCGCCGAACGGCTTGGGTCTGAATCCCGCATTGGCCACGAGGAGGAAGCTCGCGGCGAGGCAGAGAAGCGCGGCGAGATCCCAGAGGTCAAGCCCCGGCCGTGGCAGGCGGAGGAGCCTGCCGTGGCCGAGTCGGTATCCAGAGCCTGAGGTCATCATGTCGACAGAATCGCCGCGAGGCCTGCTCGGGGCGCGTCGCCTTGGTGCGCCGCCATCGCTGCCAGTGTAACCCAGGACGATCCCCCTCCGGCCACTCCCGGGATGGGAGCGCCGCCGCCGGCGCGGGGCACTCCCACGGCAAGCCTGACTCCCCCCGATGCCTCTGTGGTACGCTACCGCGGCATTTGGAACTCGCGGTCGCCGCCGCTGATGAGGGCGCTTGCCCTTGCGTGTGGCGGAATCGCCATCGAGAGGAGATCGTGTCTCGATGAACAGTTTTCTGGATCTGGCGCTTGGACATCTCGGAGCCATCTCGCTCCTTTTCACTCAGACCATCAGGGAGACGATCAGGAGGAAACCGGAGTGGCCGGTCGTCCTCGATCAGATGCACCATCTGGGGGTGCGTTCGCTGGCGATCGCCACCATCACGGCCCTGTTTACCGGCATGGTGCTCGCCCTGCAGACCTCCTATTCGCTCGCGGCCTATGGCGCCAAGCTGTTCGTGGGGGACATCGTGTCGCTGTCGCTGGTGCGCGAGCTGGGGCCGGTCCTGACCGCCCTGATGGTGGGGGGGCGGGTCGGGGCCGGGATCACGGCGGAGATCGGGACCATGAAGGTGACCGAGCAGATCGACGCCATACGCGCCCTGGCGGCGAACCCGGTGCGCAAGCTCGTGGTGCCGAAGGTTCTCGCGATCCTGATCATGCTGCCGATCCTCACGGTATTCGCCGACTTCCTCGGCATCATCGGGGGGCTGGCCATGGCCACCACGACCCTGAACCAGCCAGGGGCCTTCTACATGCAGCACGTGGTGCAGGCGCTCAGCGTGCAGGATGTCCTCAGCGGCGTCGGGAAGTCGATGTTTTTCGCACTGTTCATCTCTCTCATCGCCTGCCACAGCGGGCTGTCCGCCGAGGGCGGCGCCGACGGGGTGGGTCGCGCCACCACTCAGACCGTCGTGGCGGCCTCGCTGTCGGTCCTGGTCTCCGACTTTTTCCTGACCAAGTTCTTCCTGGCGCTCTGAGAGCGACCGTGGGCGAGACGTTCGTCAGGTTCGAGGAAGTCTACAAGTCGTTTGGGGGGAAGGTCGTCCTGGACGGGATTAGCTTCGATATCAACCACGGCGAGACCATGGTCGTGCTCGGTGGAAGCGGCAGCGGCAAGTCGGTCCTCATCCGGCACATCATCGGCCTGCACCGTCCGGACAGGGGGCACGTCTTCGTCGACGGCGAGGACATCGTCGACTACAGCGAGGACGATCTCATCCCGGTGCGCAAGAAGGTGGCCATGCTGTTCCAGGGAGGAGCCCTGTTCGATTCGATGAGCGTGATGGACAATGTGGCGTACGGCCTGCGGGAGCATACGGACCTCGACGAGGAGCGAATCCGCGACCACGTGCGCGCCAAGCTCGCCCTCGTCGGTCTGGAGGGGATCGAGGATCTGATGCCGGCGGAACTGTCAGGCGGAATGAAGAAGAGGGTCGCCCTGGCCCGCTCCATCTCCATGGATCCCCGCTGCATCCTGTACGACGAGCCGACCACGGGGCTCGATCCGGTCACGGCGAACACCATCAATGATCTCATCCGCGATCTGCAGAGACGGATTCAGGTCACCTCGGTCGTGGTGACGCACGACATCGCCAGCGCCTTCCGCGTCGGCGACCGGATCGCCTATCTGTACGAGGGCCGCATGCATTTCGTGGGGACCGTCGAGGAGGCCAAGGTGTCCCGGGAGCCGCGACTGCGACATTTCCTGAGCGGCGGCAGGGAGGTGTCCGATGCGGCTGTCTAGGGCGACCAAGGAAGTCAGCGTGGGGGCCTTCGTCTCGATCGGGCTGATCCTGTTCGCCGTGGGCGTCATGGCCATCAGCAAGGAGCAGCGGCTGTTCTCCCGCAAGACGAGGTACTGGACCCAGTTCGACAACACCAGCGGCCTGAGCGAAGGGTCCCCCGTCCGCCTGGTGGGGGTCCAGATCGGGGCCGTCACGGACATCGAGTTCCCCGAGGATCTGCGCGAATCGAAGATCAAGGTCGTCTTCTCGGTGGACCGGGCCTACGCCAACCGCATCCGATCCGGCACGCAGGCGCTGCTGAAATCGCTCACCTATCTTTCCCAGGATAAATACATCGAGCTGACGCCGGGTGACCCGGATCGTCCGGCGCTGGAAAAGAACGGCTTCATCGAGGCGGGCGTGTCGGTCTGGGAGGAGACGATCCTGCAGAGCCAGGGGATCGCGGACGACATCAAGGAGATCACGGCGTCCTTGCGCGATCTCCTGGTGGCCATCAACCGGGGCGGCGGAATCGTGCAGGAAATGATCCACAATCCGGAGTTCGGTCGCCAGGGGGTCACCAACCTGGAAGGCAGCCTGTCGTCCCTGCGCCGCACGCTGGAAGGGGTGGAGAAGGGGAAGGGGCTGGCGGGGGCGCTCATCAACGATGAAACGCTGGCACGGAAGCAGATCGAGAACATCGACGCCGCCCTGACCCATGCGCGCTCGATCATGGAGAAGCTGGACGCGAACGACGGATTCCTGGCGCAGATCAGCAAGCCGGAGGGGGATGGGGCGAAGGCGCTGGCGGATCTGAGGGCGGGGGCCGCGGCCCTGCGCAAGGCGGCCGAGGGGGTCAACCAGGGCCAGGGGCTGCTGGGCCGCCTGATGCACGACGAGACGTACGCCAGCGGCCTGCTGAAGAAGATCGACAGCGTCGCGGGGCATGCCGACTCGATCCTGCGCAAAGTCGACGGCGGCAAGGGGACCCTCGGGGGCATCGTCAACGATCCGGAGGTGTACCTGGGACTGAAGGACATCGTGTCGGGAATCCAGAAGAGCCGCGTGGGCAAGGGGATGCTCCGGCATTACGGAAAAAAGGGAGCACAGGGGTCTCAGGGCGAAGGCGAAGGACAGGGAGATCATGCCGACGAAGAGGGAGAGCAGGGCCCGACGCCACCCGGCGGGGCCGGCCCCCAGGCCACACCCCAGCCGTAGCTCGAGCGCCGCGGACGTCCTGGTGGAAGAGAATCCGGACGCGGAATCCGACAGGGCGCGCGGGCTGCTGGAGAAGATCCGCACGCGCCAGGCGCGCATCGGCGTCATCGGCCTGGGGTACGTGGGGCTGCCGCTCGCCTGCGAGTTCGCCCGCGCGGGATTCACCGTGCAGGGGATCGACGTCGACGGCGGCAAGATCGAGCGCCTCAAGCTCGGGCGATCCCACGTCCAGGACGTCCCGGACGATCGGCTCCTGCCGCTCATCCGGAGCGGCGCCGTCCGTCCCACGACCGACGTGACCGTGCTTGCGGGGTGCGATGCGGTCATCATCTGCGTGCCGACGCCCCTCCGGAAGACCCGGGACCCTGACATCTCCTACATCGTCGCCGCGGTGGACGGGATCGCCCGCTCCCTGCACCCGGGTCTCCTGGTGGTCCTGGAGAGCACGACCTATCCCGGAACGACCGAGGAGGTCATCCTGCCGAAGCTTCAGGCCTCGGGGCTGAAGGCGGGGCGGGATTTCTTCCTGGCGTTCTCGCCGGAGCGCGTCGATCCCGGGAACGTGAAGTTCGACACGCGCAACACCCCCAAGATCCTCGGGGGCGTCACGCCGGCCTGCGGCCGCGTCGCCCGCGCGCTCTACGAGCCGGCGATCGAGCGGGTCATCTCCGTCTCGAGCACGCGCGCGGCCGAGATGGTGAAGCTCCTGGAGAACACCTTTCGAAGCGTCAACATCGGGCTGGTGAACGAGGTGGCCGTGATGTGCGACCGTCTCGGGCTCGATGTCTGGGAGATCATCGATGCGGCGGCGACCAAGCCATTCGGCTTCATGCCGTTCTACCCCGGGCCGGGCCTGGGCGGACACTGCATTCCGATCGATCCGCACTATCTCTCGTGGAAGCTCAAGACGCTGAACTACACCGCCCGGTTCATCGAGCTCGCCTCCGACGTCAACAGCCAGATGCCGCACTACGTGGTCGGCAAGGTGGTGGATGCCCTGAACGATCAGAATCGGAGCGTCCGCGGCGCCCCGATCCTCGTCCTGGGAGTCGCCTACAAGCGCGACGTCGGGGACGTCCGGGAGTCGCCCGCCCTGGACGTGATCAAGCTCCTGGCCGATCGGGGAGCCGAAATCCGCTACAACGATCCCTACGCCGAGGCGGTCCGCATCGACGGCGGGCAGCAGTACCGCTCGATGCCGCTCGACAGCGCGGCGCTGGAAGCCGCGGCCCTCACGATCATCCTGACGGATCATTCTTCGTTCGACTACGATTTCATCGTGACCCACTCGCGGTGCGTGCTGGACACGCGCAATGCCACGCGGAACGTGACGGCGGGCCGCGAGAAGATCAGGAGGCTCTGATCGAGATGGCGAGCATCCTCATCACCGGAGGCGCGGGGTTCATCGGATCGCACCTGACCGAGGCCCTTGTCAGGGACGGGCGGGAGGTCGTGGTCCTGGACAATTTCGACGATTTCTACCTGCCCGACGTCAAGAGGCGCAATCTCGAGCCCATGAAAGGACGCCCCGGTTTCATCCTCGTCGAGGGGGACATCCGGGACGAGGCGATCGTGGAGAAGGTCTTCGCGACCCACCCGATCAGCGTCGTGGTCCACCTGGCGGCCCGCGCCGGGGTCCGTCCATCGATCGAGCAGCCGGTGCTCTACGCGGACGTGAACGTGACCGGCACCTCCGTCCTGCTGGAGGCCTGCCGGAGGCACGGGATCGCCAAGTTCATCTTCGGCTCGTCGTCGTCGGTCTACGGGAACAACAGCAAGCTGCCGTTCTCGGAGAAGGACGAGGTGGATCGACCGATCTCCCCCTACGCGGCCACCAAGAGGGCGGGGGAGCTCCTGTGCGCCACGTACCACGAGCTGTACCGTCTGAACATCTTCGCCCTGCGCTTCTTCACGGTCTACGGGCCGAGGCAGCGCCCGGAGATGGCGATTCACAAGTTCACCCGGCTCATCGACCGCGGGCTCCCCGTTCCGCGTTTCGGGGACGGCTCGACGCGGCGCGACTACACGTACATCTCCGACATCGTCAACGGCGTGCTTCGGGCCATCGAGCGCGTGCAGGGATTCGAGATCATCAACCTGGGCGGATCCGTGACGACCCGCCTCGACGAGCTCATCGGGCATCTCGAGAGGCACCTCAACCAGAAGGCGATCGTCGAAAGCGAGCCGGCCCAGCCGGGCGACGTCGTGGCCACCTATGCCGACGTCGAGAAAGCGCGGCGCCTCCTGGGATTCGAGCCCGAGGTTCGGCCCGACGAGGGGATCGGGCGCTTCGTCGACTGGTACCGCAGCATGACGGTGCGCGCATGAACATCGCCGTCGTGGGGACGGGCTACGTGGGAGTGGTCACCGCCGCCTGCTTCGCGGAATTCGGCGTCAGCGTCATCGCCGTGGACAAGGACGCCGCGAAGGTCGCCTCGCTCAGCAGGGGGCAGGTCCCCTTCTATGAGCCCGGCCTCGAGGAGATGGTCCGCCGCAACATGAAAGAGGGACGGCTGACGTTCTCCACCGACATGAAGACGGCGGTCGAGAAGTCGCTCGTCATCCTGATCGCCGTGGGGACGCCGCCGGACGCGAAGGGAGCGGCCGACCTCGTCTTTGTCCGGGAGGTGGCGCTCGGCATCGCCCGTCACCTCAACGACTACAAGGTGGTCGTGACCAAAAGCACCGTGCCGATGGGGACGGGAGCCATGATTCGCAAGCTGATCGAGGACAACAGGCCGGGGGGCCTGGCGTTCAGCGTCGCGAGCAATCCCGAGTTCCTGCGCGAGGGGGCGGCGATCGAGGATTTCATGCGTCCGAATCGCGTGGTCATCGGGGCCGAGGACGAGCAGGCGATCGCCATCCTGAAGGACCTCTACCATCCGCTCTACCTCATCGAGACGCCGTTCGTCATCACCAACGTCGTCAGCGCGGAAATGGTCAAGTACGCCAGCAACGCCTTCCTGGCGACCAAGGTCTCGTTCATCAATGAGATCGCCAACCTGTGCGAAGCGGTCGGGGCGGACGTCCACGAAGTCGCGCGCGGTATGGGACTCGACAATCGCATCGGCAGGAAGTTCCTGCATCCGGGGCCGGGATTCGGCGGATCGTGCTTCCCGAAGGACACGCGCGCCGTGGCGAGCATGGCCGCGCAGGTGGGGGTGCCGGCGCGCATCGTCGAGGCGGTGATCGAGGCCAACGAGTATCAGGCCGGGCGGATGGTGGAGAAGATCGCCCGGGCCGTGGGGGGAGTCAGGGGGAAGACCATCGCGTTCCTCGGGCTGTCGTTCAAGCCGAACACCAGCGACACGCGGGATTCACCGGCCCTGCGCATCATCCGCGAGGTGCTCGAGGCGGGCGCCGCGGTCCGGGCGTTCGATCCGGTGGCGATGCCCGAGGCCCGGCAGTTCCTGAGCGGCGTCGAGTACACCGAGGACGCCTACGACGCGGTCCGGGGCTGCGACGCCCTGGTCATCGCAACGGAATGGAACCAGTTCCGCAGCCTCGACTGGGATCGAATCAAGAAGGAACTGAAATCACCGGTCGTGATCGATCTGCGCAACGTCTACGAGCCGGACCAGATGAAGGCCCTCGGAATCCGGTACACGGCGGTGGGCCGATGACGGGTCCCGCGCGCCGCTACCTGGTCACCGGGGGGGCTGGGTTCATCGGGTCGAATATCGTGGAGGCTCTGCTGCGGCACGGAGAGAGCGTCGTGATCCTGGACGACTTCTCGACCGGGCGGCGGAACAACCTCGAAGCCGCGCTGCGGGCCCGGCCGGCCGGGGCGCCGGAGCCCGAGGTCTGCGAGGGGGACATCCGGGACGCCGCGCTTGTGGCCAGGGCGGTGCGCGGCGTGACCCATGTGCTGCACCAGGCGGCCCTCCCTTCGGTGCAGCGGTCGGTCGAGGATCCCGCTTCCAGCCATGCCGTCAACGCCACCGGAACTCTCAACCTGCTGGTCGCGGCCCGGACGGCGGGGGTGAAGCGCTTCGTGTACGCCTCGTCGTCCTCCGCCTACGGCGACACCCCCGACCTGCCGAAGCGCGAGAGCATGACTCCGCAGCCGTTGTCCCCGTATGCCGTGAGCAAGCTGGCGGGGGAGTACTACTGCCGCATATTCCATGGGCTCTATGGTCTCGAGACCGTGTCCCTTCGGTACTTCAACGTCTTCGGCCCCCGGCAGGATCCGACCTCGCAATACGCCGCGGTCGTCCCCAACTTCATCCAGGCGGCCATCAAGGGAACCTCGCCGCTGGTTCACGGCGACGGCCTGCAGTCGCGCGACTTCACCTACATCGACAACGCCGTGGAGGCCAACCTGAAGGCCTGCGAGGCCCCCTCCCGCGCCGCCGGCAAGGCCTACAATATCGCCTGCGGCAAGAGCGCCACCTTGCTGGACGTCCTGTCCATCCTGGGTCGTCTCACCGGCGCGTCGATCCGCCCCACCCACGACGCCCCCCGTTCCGGCGACGTACGTCACTCGCTGGCGTCGATCGAGGACGCCTCACGGGACCTCGGGTACCAGCCGGGCGTCGGGCTCGAAGAGGGCCTCTCCAGGACGGTGACCTGGTTCCGCGGATGAAGCTGTCGGTCGTCATCCCCGTCTACAACGAAGCGGCCACCATCCGGGACCTCGTGCAGAGGGTCCGGTCGGTTCCCCTCGAGAAGGAGATCATCGTCGTCGACGACGGTTCGACGGACGGCACCCGGGCCATCCTGGCCGGTGGCCTGGGGCCCGACTTGATCGTCGTCCTGCAGGACCGCAACCGCGGCAAAGGAGCGGCCCTGAGGGCCGGATTCCAGCGCGTGTCGGGGGATGTGGTCGTGGTCCAGGATGCGGATCTCGAGTACGACCCGGCGGACTATCCTCGCCTTCTCAAGCCGATCCTCGAGGACAAGGCCGACGTGGTGTACGGGTCGCGCTTCGGGGGTGAGACGCATCGGGTCCTCTACTTCTGGCACTACGCGGGCAACCGGTTCCTCACCCTGCTCTCCAACATGTTCACCAACCTCAACCTGTCGGACATGGAGACCGGCTCCAAGATGTTCCGGGCGAGCCTCATTCCGCGGCTGAAGCTGCGATCGAACCGCTTCGGATTCGAGCCGGAGTTCACCGCCAAGGCCTCCAGGCTCGGATGCCGGATCTACGAGGTGGCCGTGTCCTACGACGGCCGAAGCTACGAAGCGGGCAAGAAGATCACCTGGAGGGACGGTGTCGCGGCGATCGGCTGCATCATCCGGTTCCGATTCTTCGACTGACCCCCGCCGCCTGCCGGTCTATGCGGTGATCCTGGCCGGGGGCTCCGGCACCAGGCTCTGGCCATTTGCGCGCGCGGACCATCCGAAGCAGTTCCTGCCGCTGTTCGGCGGGCGCAGCCTGTTTCGCATGACCTGCGATCGCGTGGCTCCCCTCGCAGGACCGGCGAGGACTCTCGTGGTGGCGGGAGAACGTCACCTTCGCTGGATCCGCCAGCAGGCCCCCGAGATCCCCGCCGCCAACATTGTTCTCGAGGGAGCCGGGCGGAACACGGCGGCCTCCGTGGGGCTCGCCGCCCTCTGGCTCAGGGACCGGGCGCGGGACGCGATCATGGTGGTTCTCCCCGCCGACCACAGGGTGGGTCCGGACGCGGCGTTTCTCTCCTCCCTGCGGCGCGCGGTCGACGCGGTCCGCCGGACGAACGGCCTTCTGACCTTTGGAGTGATGCCGCGGCGCGCAGACGCCGGCCTGGGCTACATCTGTCCGGGGCCGGTGCCGTTGCTCCGCGGGGTCTTTCGCGTCGAGGCCTTCGTGGAGAAGCCTCCCGCCGCGAAGGCGCGCCGGATGATCGCCGCGGGCACGCATTTCTGGAACAGCGGCATCTTCGTCTGGCGGGCCCGGACGATTCTCGACGAGCTGCGGCGACATCGGCCGGAGGTCCTCCGGCCCCTGGCGGCGCGCCTGCGGCCCCGATCGTCCCGGCCCTGGCTGGTTCCGGCCGCGGTGATGCGGCGCCTGCCGGCCACCCCGATCGACAAGGCGGTGCTGGAGCGCTCCGACCGGGTCCTCATGATGCGGGCGGCGTTCCGGTGGTCCGATCTGGGCACCTGGGATGCGCTCCGGGAGGTCTTGCGCAGGGATCGGTCCGGTAATGCCGCGGCCGGGCGGATGGTGGCGTTCGGCGCAGCCCGCTGCCTCGGGGTCAACCCGGCGGGGCTGACCGTGCTCCTCGGGGTGCGTGACCTGGTGGTTGCGCGCTCGGGTGACATCGTGCTCGTCGCGTCGCGCGGCTCGCAGCGGAGATTGCGGACCCTCGTCGAGGGTCTTCGCGGCATGGGGCTGGGCGAGTATCTCTGATCGGGGAGAGCAGGCTCAGCGACCGCGGAGGAGCCGCCAGGCGGTCAGCAGTTGCGACCACTTCGGGCCGGCGCCGAGAGCGCGGGCCGCCCCGAGGCGCCAGGCCTGCGATCGCACCAGTCGTGCGGCCTCGTGGGGCTGGAAACGGTCGTAGTCCGGTCGTGTCAGGTCGTTGGACACGCTCTCCAATTTGCGGCGGCAACGGCGGGCCGCCCTGCCCCTCAGGACACTGGGTTGCCCGCGGCCGTTCGTTCTGACGAATCGGACGTCGCGCAACGCGACACGCCCCCGGCCGTCCGGTTCGATGATGAGCACCGCGCCGACCCGGTTCTCCTTCAGTCGAGGCAGGAACACACTGCGACCATCCCGGAGCGCGACGTGATCCGGGCTGATGAAGTTACCGAGGCCATGGGCGATCCATTGTCCCTGGGGGGCTTCGATCCCGCGCACACAATGTGCGTGGTGTCCGAAGACCAGGGCCGCGCCCGCCGTCGCCACGCGCCTGAAGGCCTTCAGGAGGTGGGGTTCGGGGTATGGGACGTGCTGGATGCCGGCGTGAACGCTCACCAGGACCGCGTCCACCTGCCGGGCCAGTGCGGAGACCTCGTCGGCGGCCCGTTCAGGATCGAAGGCCTGGACACATGGCCGCCCCTCGAGAGCGAACACCGCGCCGCTGGACACGTCGGCATAGGCCAGCACTCCCACGGTCCAGCCTGCGAGATCGAGCCGGATGGGGCCCGACCCCGGTCCCGATCCGAGAAGGCCGGTGGAGGGAATGCGCAGCCTGTCCAGGGCGGCCGACATGTTGACCGCGGCCTCCCAGCCCCAATCCAGGACGTGATTGTTCGCGAGGATTGCACCGACGACTCGAAGGACCGGCAGGGCCTCGAGAGCGGAGGGGCTCGAGCGAATGAGCGGCTTGCCGGGTTGCGGCTCGCCTCGCTCGGCGATGACCGCCTCCAGGTTGCACACGAGACCGACCGTATCGAGCAGGAGATCATCGGCGAGAGGCCCGAACCAACGATCGGCTCCGGCGTGCTCGATCCCTTCCAGGATCGCGTCGGTGAGGGTCAGATCACCGGCGACGGCGAGACGTGGGACGTTCATCGAAGGACCGATCTCCCCTCGCGCCCAGGTCCGACAGCCCGGGTTGGCAGCATGGCGTGAATCAGCACCCTATCTTAAGGCGCGCCGGGACTGCGGATCAATCTCCATGCGAAAATACGCCGGGGAAGAGGCCTCCGGATCGTTTCGCCGATGGCGAAGGCTAGCCGGGACGTCCGGCGACCCGGGACATCTGGCGGCTTGCGAGCCTGGCGATGCGCAGGTTCGCCGTGATGAGCGCCACAACGAGAGGAGGGAATCGTCGATAGCGGCGCAGGTAATAGGTCAGACTCCGGATCTGGGCGGAGTGCAGAGTTGAGCTCGACTCCAGGCTCGTGGAACTCCCTCCCTTGTGAACGATCCGACTCTCCGGAACGATGTAGGACTTGAAGGGAGTCGCCCGCATCTTTTCGTGGAAGATGAATTCCTCGAGGTACAGAAAGGTGTTCTCGTCGAGCAGGCCGGTCCGCTCCATCGCCTCGCGGCGGACCAGGAAGCAGGCACCCGACAACACATCGATCGGTCGGGGGACGTCGTAGGCGTACTCATCGCCGTAATAGTGCCGTCTCGTCCAGCGGTTCCGGCGGCAGATCAGCCCGAAGAGCCCCATCCGGAGGAAGTAGTCGCCCATGGGGGGCCGCCGGCGCGCGCAGGTCCGGTCGATGGCCCCCTGCTCATCGACGATCAGGGGGCCGCAGGCGCCGCAGTCCGAGTGCGTGTCCATGAACTGCACCAGTGGCTGCAGAAATCCATTGCCGACAATCGTGTCGTTGTTCAGGATGAGAATGAAATCGAACCGTCCGGAGAGGGCGTACCGGATTCCGACATTGTTGCCCGCCGCGTACCCTCGGTTCCCACTCGATTCGATCAGGACGATTTCAGAGGGAGGCCCTGCGTCATCCGGGCCGACGGTTCCGCCGTCCGCGGATCGCCTCTCGAGTCGGAGTCCCTCCCCTTCGGCCCAGCCGGTGATCCGCCGAACGGAGTCGTTGTCCGACGCGTTGTCGACGATCACGATTTGACGCAGGCGGTAAGGGTCCTTCAGGAGGGAGCGCACGCATTCCACCGTGTCCTGCCAGTTCCTGTAGTTCAGGACGACCACGCAGACCGATTTCATCCCGGGGAGGGGTAGGGGTTGGAACCCTCGATGCTCATGGAAGGTGGCTCCGCTGCCGCTCGCTGCACGATCCAGACTATAGGCGCCCCGCGGGCGCCGTCAAGGAGGAGTCGCTCGAGAAGACCGGATGCCGCGAGCGAGATATCGCCGCCGGGACTTGATATGCCCCCAGCCTGTCGAACAGGTTCACTCACTGATCGCCGTCGGTCGTAGTATCATTTGCCGGACATCACGAATCCGGCTCAGACCGTTTCGCGTGCTCCGGGTGCCGGCTCACGCGGGTGCGACGGATCCCTGCAGCAGGTCGACAGCAAACGAGGCGTGAACGCATGACCGCCGCGAGGTCCGCGACGCGACCGATGGACGATCCCAGGCCCTGGGAACAGGTTCGCGAGCACTACGAGATCGAGAAGGAGCTCGCGGCGCGCCTCCGCAGGGCGAACAGGGAGGAGAGGCGGGGTCTTTACCCCGAGGTTTACGGCGAGTTGATGCGACGGGTGCCGCATCACCCGAGCCTCGCCCACCGCAGGGACCCGAAACGCCAGGCTCCGCCCAGTTCGGAGGAGGCCGGACTCATCAAATGGTTCGTGGGATCCCAGGACACCTACCTCGAGCTGGGCCCTGGCGACGGAAGCCTGGCGGTGCTCGTGGCCGCCCACGCCCGGCGAGTCATCGTGGTGGATGTCACGGACGAGAGCGTCAGAACTTTCCAGACGCCGGACAACTTCGAGCTGGTGCTGACCGACGGAACTTCTATCCCCGTGTCCGACGCAAGCGTGAATGTGGCGTTCAGCAATCAGGTGATGGAGCATTTACACCCGGAGGATGCGCTCGCACAGCTTCGCGAGATTCATCGCATCCTGGTGCCGGGGGGAATCTATCTCTGCGTCACGCCCAACCGGCTCAGCGGCCCGCATGACATCTCGAGGTACTTCGATGACGTGGCCACGGGTTTGCATCTCCGGGAATACACGAATGGGGAGGTGGCCGGGATATTTCGCAGGACGGGATTCAGGAAATGCAGAAGGTTCCTGTCTCGTGGATCCCACGTGATGGTCCTCCCGGTGTTTCCTGCGCCATGGCTCGAGTGGTTCCTGGAGCGGCTCCCGGCCCCGATGCGCCGAGCCGCCGCCTCATGGTTGCTCGTACGGTTGCTGATGGGTGGCGACGTCAAGATTCTCGCCAGAAAGTAGTGCGTGTCGGCGCGATTGATGAGATCAGGCTGGAGGGGGTGCGAGGAGGGTTCAGGCCGGGTCTCCAGGCCTCCGGTTGACGCCCTTCCTTGGCTCGCGGTACTCTGGGAAATTCGAACGAAGATTGGCCAGGCGGAATCGGGACTCAGGACGTGATCAACTTCTTGAAACGAACCCTGATAGGGTTGGCAAACGGCAGCGCGCCCATCAGGCGGGTGGCGGCCTTCATCACGGAAAATGCACTCTCCGGAGAGAAACCCAGAGACACCTACGGCAATCTGAAGCAGAGATTCGTCAGCCTCGGAGAAGGTTCTCGATTCGACACAGCGACTCGACTGGAAATCGTCCGGCGGTTCGAGCGCATCGATCGTGAGATTCCGATGGGGTCGTCATCCACGGATGGACTGTTCCTGGCGGAGATGCTGCTCAGCATCGACGCCGAGGGCGCCGTCGTCGAATGCGGCTGCTATGCGGGCGGAAGCTCCTCCAAGCTATCGATCATCGCCAGGCTCCTCGGGCGGGAGCTGGTGATCTGCGACAGCTTCGAAGGGCTTCCGGTCGCCGAGTCCCGGTACCTGCGCGATCTCCACTGCCGGCGGAGCACGGAGTGGGTGTCCGACTGGACCGCCAGCCGGTATGCCGCCAGCCTCGACGACGTGCGGGAGAACATCGGAAAATTCGGCGAGCTGTCGGTGTGCCGTTTCGTCAAGGGGTGGTTCAGCGAGACTCTCACGGACGAGAACCTGCCGAAGCGGGTCGCCCTGGCCTTCGCGGACGTCGATCTCGCGAACTCGGCACGGGATTGCATGGTCGCCATCTGGCCGCGCCTCTCGGAGAAGGGCATCTATGCCACGCATGACACGGCCTACATCAAGGTCCTCCAGGAGCTCTACAGACCCGAGCTGTGGAGGAATACGTTCAAGTCCACTCCGCCTATCCTGTTCGGGGCGGGATATGGCCTCTGCGACTCCTCGCCGCATCTTGGATACATGGTCAAAGGGGACGACCTGACGGCGGAGTATCTGAAGAGCCTCACGATTGACAAATAGAGCGACGGCGGAGCGGAAGTCCTGATTCTGCCTCACGATCACGACGTTTGACACCCCCTCCGGGTTCTGCTACCTTGCACGGCCGGCCATGCCGGGTTACCAAGCACACTCCGAGAGTGCGGCAGGTGCGCGATTCGGAGTCCCACGGAACATTGCGACAGCGGATAGATGACGAGAGTTCTCGCGATCCACGATCGCAAGTCCAGCTTCTCAGACAGGTGGGTCACCTACTGCGAAACTCACGGCATCCCCTATGCCGCCGTCGATTGCCTGGACTCGGGTATCCTGTCGCGGCTGGCCGGGGCGCGGGCCCTCCTCTGGCACTGGCACCAGGAGGATCCCAGTTCCGTCCTGATCGCGAGGCAGGTGATCATGGCGGTCGAGCGGATGGGCCTGGCCGTCTTCCCCAATACGCCGACGTGCTGGCATTTCGACGACAAGGTAGGTCAGAAGTACCTGCTGGAGTCGGTCGGCGCTCCGCTCATTCCGACCCACGTCTTCTACAACCTCGCCAGCGCGGAGAGCTGGATCGACCGCGCGATCTTCCCCAAGGTCTTCAAACTGCGCAAGGGAGCGGGCTCCTCGAACGTCCGCCTGGTGCCCAGCGCACAGGCGGCACGCGCGCTTGCCCGGGAGGCATTCGGCAGGGGCTTCCGTCCGATCGCCGCGTACACGAACGATCTGGCCAGGCGATTCGCTTCCGCCCGCAAACGCGAAGGGCTCTTCGATGCCCTTCGCCGCCTGCCAAAGACCATGGCGCGGATCCAGAAACTCAACTTCGAGATGGGCAGGGAGAGGGGCTATCTGTATTTCCAGGATTACCTCGATGGCAACTCCTTCGACACGCGAGTCACGATCATAGGAGATCGTGCGTTCGCGTTCACGCGCGACGTCCGTCCCGGAGACTTCCGCGCCTCGGGCAGCGGACGCATCGTCTACGACCTCCAGAGGATTCACCCGGAGTGCGTGACCATCGCGTTCGAGGTGGCGCGCCGGATCGGATCGCAAAGCATGGCGTTCGACTTCGTCATGGACGGCAAGGGGGCACCGCGGATCGCGGAGATCAGCTACTGCTACGATGCCCGGGCGGTTCACGGCTGCGCGGGCCACTGGGACTCACGGCTGACCTGGCATGAGGGGCACGTGTGGCCGGAGGATGCCATCCTGATCGACCTGCTGAAAGGGCTCGACCGATGATCGGGTGGTGGCCGGAATGATCCGAGCCTGCGACAGGATCATCCACTGGGGCCTCGTATCCTTGATGGCCTTCACGCCGCTCGCCTTCGGCACCGTGGAGCCCTGGGCGATCGCCTTCATGGAGTGGGGCATCGTCACCCTCGCGCTGGTCTTCGCCTTGTCACGGCTCTGGCCGTCCGGAGCGGCGGTTCCCGACGCGCCGGCGTCCGGCAAACCGGCGCTTCTGGGTCTGGCGCTCCCGATAGGCTTGTTCCTCCTCCTCACGGTCGCGCAGCTGGTGCCCATGCCCCTTTCGTGGCTGCGCGTCATTTCTCCGGGGTCGGCAAGGATGTACTCGAGCGTCGACGCCGCCACCTGGGAACGGGTGCAGGCCGGAGCGACCGAAGCGAGAGCGGCTCGCCGGGATCCTCTGCTCCAGCTCGAGAATCGTACCCGGTGGCCGATCAGCGTGAACCCAGACCGGACGCGCGGGAGGATCCTCCTGCTCGCGTCCCTCGTCGCGTTGTTCTTCATGGTCGCGCGCTGGGCGGATGGACCAAGGGCGGTGTCGATCCTGAAGGCGGTCACGATCATCGGATTCCTGGTGGCGGTGTTCGGCCTGGTCCAGCTCCTGAGCTGGAACGGCAAGCTCTACTGGGTGCGCAAAATTCCGACCGTTTCCGAAGAAGGGCCCACCGCATTTGGTCCCTTCGTCAATCATGACCATTTCGCGGGGTACGTCGAGATGATTATCCCGGTGGCCCTCAGCCTCGCCTTCTGGCTGGTGGACAGACAACGCACCCGATCCCTCCCAGCGCCGCCCGCCGAGGAGGAGGATCGCTGGGGAGTCGCCTTCCGAGCGCACCCGCCGGAGGCGAGGGGTCGTCTGAGCCAGGGAACGCTCGCCAGTTTCGTGGCGGTGATCCTGCTGGTTTCACTGTTCTTCTCTCTCTCCCGTGGGGGCATTCTGTCCGCCTGCATCAGCGGCGCCGTCCTGCTGATCATGCTCTGCCGGCGCATCGCCTCGCGGCTCGTCCGCACCCTGATCGTGGTGACGCTGCCCATCGTGGTGATCGCGATCATCGCGCTGATCGGCGCCGAAGCCGTCAAGAAGCAGCTGGGGACCTACGCCAGCATGTCGAGCGAGTCCTCCTTCCAGGTGCGGGCCATCCTCTGGGGACGGCTGGCCCGGGAGCTGCCGGCGTACGCCTGGGTCGGTTCGGGCCTGGGTACTTTCGAGGACAGCTTTGCGCCCCTGACACCGGCCGGAACGGTGGGGCGATGGGACAGGGCCCACAATGACTATCTCCAGCTGCTCTGGGAAGCCGGAATCGCGGGAGGAATCCTGTTCGCCCTGGGCGCATGGACATTCGCGCGGAGATTCTGGTATCCGGCCCTTGTTGCCCGCGACGGATCCATCGACCTCTTTCGCGTCGGTATGGCGGTGTCCCTCTTGAGCATCGCCTTGCATTCGATCGTCGATTTCTGCCTGCAGCTCGGCGCCAACGCATTCCTGTGCGCTCTTCTCGCCGGGCTGATCGTGGCGCTGCACAGGGGATCCGACCCGTCCCCGGTGGGGCAACCCGCGGTTCGGGCCCTCGAGGGCCCGTGGACCGAATGAGATTGCCGGGCGGGCAGCGGTGCCGTATATTCAAGGCTCTGTCACCTATGACACTCGTGTGATTCGAATGGTCCGCAAGGTCCTCATTGTGATGGGTTTCACCGCCCTCCTCGCGATGGAGAGCGCCTACTTCGCCCGCGCGTGCGCCGCGGGGATCCAGCGCATTCGCGGGGAGAGGGCTTTTTTCTCGAATCGTCACGAGCAGGCGTGGACTCGATATCAGAGGGCCCTGGATCTGGGTGGCGATCGGGAGACCCTCGAAATCGACCAGATCGAGCTGCTGCTGTTCGGCCTGGATCAGGGCTGGGGTGGCGTCCGTGTCAGAACCGCCCTGCCTCCGGAGCAGGCCGTGCGAGAGGTGCTGAACCTGGTAGCACGCCGAATCGACGAGACACCCTTCAAGGCGTACGTGTGGTCGCTGGCCTCGGACGACTATTTCCATGAGGCCAGGCTCAAGCGCCGGAGCACCCCCCTGGACCTGTCTTCGCTCTCCGAGGACCCTATGTCCGTTCTCCTGCCGGAGGAACTGCTCGGTCTGGCTGCCCTGGATACGGCGTCCCGTCTGGAGCCCAATAATTACATCTATCACGATCTCCTGGCAGAGAAGTACCTGGAGCTCGGAAAAATCGACGTGGCAGCGACGTACTGTCGCCGCGCTGTGGCCTCCAATCCCACACTGGGCGATCACCGGTACCTTCTGGTCCCCGACCTCGCCCCGGAGCTGCTCGAGGCGGCTATCCTGGGATTCGAGGACTCCCGGCGGCAGGCGTCGATGAGACCGCGGGGAAGGATCGAGTGCGATGCAGGCGAGCTCTTGCGGCGCAACGGCCAGGATCGAAGAGCCGTCGACTTCTTGAGGCGCGCGGTCGCGATCTCTCCTGACAGCTATGACGCGCAGTTCACTCTCGGCCTCGTCAGTTACCAACTGGGCGATTACCAGGACGCCATGCTCCACATGCAGGCAGCCGTCCGTTGCCTGCCCTGGGCTCCTGATCCGCACCTTTACATAGGGTGGGCGATGACGGCGTTGGGCGACCTGCAGGGCGCGATCGATCAGTTCAGGCAGGCCCGGGAAAAGGACCCTCGGGGCCTCAAGTACTTCCATTTGCTCGGCGAAGCCCTCGAAAAAGCCGGTCAGATCAAGGAAGCCGAGCGGCAATTCGTTGCTGCTGCCAAGATCAATCCCGGGCGCACGGATGCGTGGGCTTCCCTCCTCGTCTTCTACACTCGCCACCGTGAGCTTCGTCCTCTCGCCGAGGTCTGTTCGAATCTAAAGCTGATGGCGCCCGACGAGACGATCTACCGCGAGCAGTGCGCCTCGCTCGGACTGGAGACGCGTTGAGCACGATCGGGCGAGGCGTCAGCATTCCGGGCTTGTTTATCGCGGGCATGGCGTATTTCGCCCTGCTGTTCTTGGCCCTGGTGTGGTGGCACGCGCCTCCGGAAATCGTCCTGGCGCTGAGCGTCGGCGGGGTCGGTCTCGCAGTGTTGTCCATGCGGCCGTATGTAGGCGTGCACGTTTTCATCATGACGCTGTTCGTGGAGCATGCGATCGGATCGGGCGCGGGTATCACTCCAATGAAAGTCGTCGGGGGCGTCGTGCTGGGCGGCTGGGTCGTCAGCATGGGGCTCCAGAGGAAGTCGGGGCTCAAGTTCGACAGGCCTATGATCGTCCTCCTCTTGTTCCTGGTCTGGTGCGGCGTGTCGCTCGGCTTCGCCCTGGATCCCGCAGCGGCCCTGATCCGGAGCTTGACCTACGCGCAGCTCGCCCTCGCGGCGCTGATGGTCAGCGCGGTCGTGGACTCTCCCGAGAGGATGCGGCGCGTCTACTGGAGCATCGTGATCTGGACCACGGTCAGCGGCGTTCTGGCCATGGTGATGTATTACCTCGGCATGACCCCCCATGCCCGGGGACTTGTGGGGAACCGGAACCTCCTGGCGATGTACACCGACCTCGCCATCATCTGCGCCTATCTCCTCTACCAGGTGACCAGGAACCCATTTCATCGGATGGTGCTCGCAACCTGCCTCCCCGTCCTGTTTCTCGGCCTCGCCCTGACGTTCTCGAGGATGGGCCTCATCGTGCTGACCCTGGCACTTGTTCAGGTTTGGTTCAGATCGGCAAAGCAGCGAAAGTTCACGCTTCTGCTCGGAACGATCGGCATCATTTCCGTTCTCACCTTCTTCCTCCCGTCAGCTTTCTGGCAGAGGGCGGAAAGCATCGTGCCGGCCATCCGCAATCAGCAGGACACGTTCGGCTCGAGGGTGCGCCTCTGGGGGGTGGGCATCAGAGTGGTGGAGGATCGGCCGATCGTCGGGGTCGGCCCCGGCAACTTCATAGAGGCCTTTCCGCGCTACGCACGGGGAGGCGAACAGTTCCTCCAGGGATTGGAGCCCCACAATACCTACGTGAGTTTGGCGGCCGAGATGGGCGTGCCCGGGCTCGTTCTATTCCTCGCGACCATTGGTTTCGCGCTGCGGAACGCACACCGCGCGGTCCTGACCGGGCGGAGGCTCGCGCTGCCCGAATTCGAGGTATTCGGCGTGGTGGCCGGGGTCTGCCTGCTCGCGGTCCTGACGGGGGGGTTCTCAGGAAATTGGGATTGCCACAAAATCCTGTGGCTGTTCTACGGCCTCGCGCTCGCGATGGGGCGCATTGCCGATCGTGAGACTTCCGGGGAGCGGCTGGCGGCGGCGCGCATCGACCCGGCGATCCCGGTGAACGACCTGGGTCCGTGGGTCCCGGCGCGACCGCGGCCGTGAGCGCGTCCGGGGAGCGCCACCGGATCTGTCTCGTGGTGGGTCAGCTCAGCCTGGGCGGTCTCGAGAGGCAGGCCTACCTGCTGGCGACCGGCCTCGACCGGCGACGATTCGAGGTCACCGTCGTGTCCATGAATGCCGGCGGACCGTGGGGCAAGGCCTTGCGGCAAGCCGACGTCACCGTCGCGGAAGTGAACCGCAACGGCCACCTGGATTGGCGACGCCTCGTTCGAATGGCCCGGCTTTTCCGATCGATCCGGCCGCACGTGGTCTACTCGTTCAACTACGAGACGAACGCCTATGCCCGCTTGGCCGGGTTGCTGGCCGGCGTGCCCATTCTGGTTACGGGCGAGCGAAGCGTGTACATGTCCTGGAGCATGGGGGTTCTGGAACGCCTGCTGATGCGCTTCACCGAGTGCGTGATTTGCAACGCCGAAGCGATCCGGCGTGACCTGATCGACCGGATGGGGTTGCCGGAACACAAAGTCATCACGGTCCTGAACGCGGTCATGATCCCGGATCCTCCGGGCCCTCTCGAACGGCGCGCGGCGCGGCACCTGATCGGAGCGGCCGAGGACGAGATCGTCGTGGGCACGATTGCGGCGCTCGCAGAGAGGAAAAACCTCGCGGTTCTGGTCCGCGCCGCGTCTCTCTGCCCGGCGGCTGCCCGGCTGCGGTTTGTTGTCGTCGGCGGAGGGCCCGAGGAAGAGGCTCTGCGTGCCTCCATCCGTGAGCATGGGATGGAGGATCGGTTCAAGCTTCTCGGGGAAAGAGAGGATGCCTGGAGACTGCTCCCGGGATTCGACCTGTTCGTCCTCACCTCCAGATCGGAAGGCATGCCCAATGCCCTCATGGAGGCCATGGCGGCGGAGCGCCCATGCGTGTGCACCGACGTAGGAGGATGCCGAGAGCTGCTGGAGCACGGGAAGACCGGATACCTCGTGGCCCCGGGCGATGCCCGTGGGGTGGCGGACCGCATTGTCGAATTGTCCCGGGACGCGGCGCTGCGCGCATTGATGGGCCGCGCGGGAAGGGAACGGATCGCCAAGGGCTACTCCGTCGAGCGACTGGTGTCCGATGTCGAGCAGGTCCTGCTGCGGCTCCTGCAGTCCGCAGGATCGAGCCCGCGGGGGCGCCGGTTGCGGGCCGAAGTCAACGAGGCGAAATAGGTTCGATGCACCGCACCCTGTATACACGGGAAGGACCGCGCGAAGGCGCCTCGTGCCGCCTCGCGGCCGTGGGGGACCTGATGCTCTCGGGGGAGGTGTCGAGGCGCCACCGGCCGGAGCTCGGCCCCATCGAAGCGTTTAACGACGTCGCACCGATCCTCCGATCGGGAGACATCGTTTTCGGCAACCTGGAAACTCCCCTGTGCGACCCCGGCGCGGAGGGGACGATGTTTCACGCGCACCCGGCGATGGCGGCCGTGCTCGCGTCGACGGGATTCAACATCCTCTCCCTCGCCAACAACCACATCCTGGAGTATGGCCCGGAAGGACTGCGAATCAGCGCCGAGCTCGTGTCGCGGGACGGCATTGCCGTCCTGGGGGCGGGAAACAGCCAGGAGGCCGCCCGGCAGCCGGTCATCATGGAACGCCAGGGGCTGCGCGTCGGCTTTCTCGGGTTCGCTCGCACGCTGCAGGCGCAGAACGATCCCGCCGTGCCGGGCTTCGTCGAGTGGGACGAAGAGCTGGCGGTGCAGGCGATCCGGCGACTGCGGGATTCGGTCGACGTCGTCGTGGTTTCAATCCACATCGGCTTCATGTGGATCGACTATCCCAAGCCGGAATTCAAGCAGGCCGCGGACAGGCTGATGCAGGAGGGAGCCCATGTGGTCCTCATGCATCACGCGCACGTCCTGCAGGGCTATGCAGCCGGGAGGGGCCGCCTGGCGATCTACAACCTGGGCAATTTCATCGCCGACATCTACGAAGGCCAAACGGGCGTGACGGTCGTTCCGGATCTTCAGCTCGAGTCGGCGATCTTCCTGATCGACCTGGACCGTCGCGGCGTCGTCGAGGTCGGTGTCGTGCCGATTGCGACCACTTCCGATCTGAGGGTGACTGTCGCCGCCGACGATCACGCGTCGCGAATCCTCGAAAGACTGGAGAGGATCACCCGTGAGGTCGCTTCCGGAGAATACGTTGCGGGCTTCGCCCGGCAGAGGGTCGAGTTGAATACCGGCAACGAGCTGGCCGTTCTGGCGGTCCATCTCAGGAAAGGGAACTGGCGCGAGCTCGGGACCAACCTCCTGCGCGCGCGGCCGGGACATATCGGGATGCTGGCGCGATTCGCCGCAAAAAAACTGGGAACCCTCTGGAAGCGCCCTTGAACACCATCGGAGAACGGGCGACTCACGAGACGACCGTCACGATCATCATGCCGGTGCGCGACGAGGGGGCGTGCCTGAGGCGCACTCTGGGGGCGGTGCTCAGCCAGGACTACCCGCCCGGCCTGCTCGAGGTCCTCGTCGCGGACGGGATGTCCGAGGATGGAACGCGCGCCATCGTGACCGACATGATGGCGGGCCACCCCCGCTTGAGGATGATCGACAATCCCTCCCGCATCGTGTCGACCGGGCTCAACGCCGCCATTCGCGAGGCGCGCGGCGAGGTCATCGTCCGGGTGGACGGCCACACCGTGGTGGCGCCCGATTACGTGTCCGAGTGCCTGGCGGCCCTGCGGCGATCGTCGGCCGACAACGTCGGCGGTCCGATGCGCGGGATCGGGGAGGGGTGGTTCGGGAAGGCCGTCGCCGCCGCGACCAGCTCGCCGTTCGGCGTCGGCGGCGCGCGCTTCCACTACTCGGAAGGGGAGGAATGGGTCGACACGGTGTACCTGGGGGCCTGGCGCAAGCAGACATTCGATCGGATCGGCCTGTTCGACGAGGAGCTGGTTCGTGATCAGGACGACGAGCTGAATTATCGCCTTCTGGATCGAGGGGGGCGGATTCTCCTCAGCCCGAGGATCCGGTCGTCCTACACGGTCCGCGGGACACCGCGCTCCCTGTGGCGGCAGTACTTTCAATACGGGTTCTGGAAAGTCCGGGTGATGCAGAAACACCCTCGCCAGGTCCGGCTTCGCCAGCTTGCCCCGCCGGTCTTCGTGGCGGCGCTCATCCTGTCGGCTGCGGCGGCATGGAGGTCCCCCGGCGTCGCACCGTTGTGGTGCACCGTTCCCCTGATGTACGCGGTGGCGAACCTGGCCGCATCGATGGTCCGGGCCCGGACCGCCGGATGGTCGATCGCGCCGCTGCTCCCCCTGGTCTACGGCATCATCCACACGGGCTACGGGCTCGGATTCCTCGCGGGCATGGTTGTATTCGGGACGAAATGGCGCGCCCGGCGCAACGGCCGGTCGGTTCGCGCCGCGAACGAGGACGCCTCGGCGTGAATCCCCGGCTGGAGATGATTTACGCCCACAGCCCGGTCTTCCTGCAGAACCTCTACATATCGCTGTATGGCCGGCGCATCCGCCGGCAGCGCTTCCACGGTGGGTACGAGCGGTGGAGGGAGCTTTTCGAGCGCTCGCAATGGTGGGGGCCGGAGGAGATGGGGGCCCACCAGGACCGGGCCCTGGCGGCGCTGATGGCCCACTGTTACGAGAGGGTTCCCTTCTATCGCGCGGCCATGGACGAGCGGCGGCTGCGGCCGGCCGACGTGACGACGCGGCGGGACCTGCACAAGCTCCCGATCGTCACCAAGGAACTCATCCGGAGGGACCCGACCGCCTTTCTGGCACGGGGCGTGCGGGCCGCCCGACTGAAGGAGTCGCCGACCTCGGGCACCACCGGCGCTTCGTTCACGGTCCTGTGGGACCGGGAGACCGACGTGCTCTGGAACGCCGTCCTGTGGAGGCACCGATCATGGAGCGGCTTCCGTTTCGGAACGCGGTACGCCAGTCTGCTCGGCCGCGTCGTCGTGCCCCTGGAGCAGTCGCGGCCGCCATTCTGGCGATGGAACCGACCCTGGAACCAGGTCCTGTTCTCCTCATTCCACCTCAAGGCCGGCAACATCGGGGCCTACGTGGACGCCATGCGCGCGTTCGGGATCGAGGCCCTGGAGTGCTACCCCTCCACGGGCTACGTCCTGGCGCGCTTCCTCGAGGACCGGGGTGAGCGGCTGCCGCTGCGCCACGTGGTGACCTCCTCCGAGACCCTCCTGCCGATCCAGCGTGATCTCATGGAGAAGGTCTTCGGCACGCGGGTCCTGGACTATTACGGGATGTCCGAGGCGGTGCTCTTCGCAGGAGAGTGTGGCAAGGGAGTCGGCTATCATCTGCACGCGGAGATCGGCATCGCGGAGATCGTCGATGAGTTCGGGGCGCCTGTCCAGGCGGGCCGCCCGGGGCGGCTCCTGGGCACCGGGCTGGTGAACCGCGCCATGCCTCTGGTGCGCTACGAGATCGGTGATGTCGCCAACCTGCAGCCGGAAGCCTGCGCGTGCGGCCGGGGGCTCCCGAGGCTGGGTCCGGTCACCACCAAGGCCGAGGACATCGTGATCGCTCCCGACGGGCGCCTGATTTCCTCCTCCACACTGACGCACCCGTTCAAACCGCTCGAGCGCGTGGAGAGGAGCCAGATCGTGCAGGAAGCGCTGGATCGACTGCTCATCCGGATCGTGCCCCGGCCGGGTTACGGCGAGGAGGACACGCGACATCTGCTGCGGGAGATGCAGCGCCGCGTGGGACAGGACATGCACATCCGGGTCGAGATCGTGGAGGACATCCCGATCGGCCCGTCCGGCAAATACCGATGGGTGATCTCGAAGCTGCCCCTGCAATTCCGCCGGGGCGAAATCCAGAACCTGTTCGGGGATCAGGCGGGGGGCTAGGGCGTGGCGCGACGATCAGGGCATGTCCCGTTCTGCCTGCCGTTCACGGATGGCTCCGAGCTCGAGCAGGTGACGGATGCTGTGCGATCCGGCTGGCTGACCACCGGCCCCAAGGTGGCCCGATTCGAGGAGCGTATCCGCGACATGGTGCGCGCCAGGCACTCGGTGGCGCTCAACTCGTGCACCGCCGCTCTGCACCTGTCCCTGGCGGCCGCGGGAGTCGGCCGGGGCCATGAGGTGATCACCAGTCCTTACACCTTCGCGGCCACCGGCGAGGCCATTCTCTACCTGGGAGCGCGCCCGGTCCTCGTGGACATCGACCCCCTGACTCTCAACATCGATCCGGAAGCGGCCGCAGCCGCGGTGACGCGCCGGAGCAGGGCGATCGTGCCCGTGCACATCGCGGGCCTTCCCTGCGACATGAAGGCCATTCTGGGCCTGGCCCGCCGTCGCCGCCTCAGGGTGATCGATGACGCGGCCCACGCCCTGGGAGCCAGCGTCAAGGGGCGACCTATCGGAGCGATCTCCGACCTGACCTGTTTCAGCTTCTACGCCACGAAGAACCTGACGACAGGAGAGGGGGGGATGGTCACGACGGACGACAAGGAGCTGGCTGCCCGCGTGCGTCGGCTCAGCCTTCATGGCCTGTCACGTGACGCCTGGAAGCGCTACACCCGGGGGGGCTCGTGGAGATACGATGTGGTCGAGCTGGGATTCAAGTACAACATGACCGACGTGGCCGCGGCGTTGGGGTTGGCGCAGGTCCGAAAGTTCCCGTCCATGCAGGCTCGTCGCCGCATGCTGGCCAGGCGTTACACCTCCCTGCTGGGTGGTTGCGATGCATTCGACCGCCCGATGGAGCCGCGCGGGGTAGTGCACGCGTGGCACCTCTATGTCCTGCGGCTTCGCCCTGGCGTGCTGCGCGTCGGCCGTGATCGACTGATCGATCTCCTGAAGGCGAAGGGCATCGGCACGAGCGTGCATTTTCTCCCTCTGCACCTTCACTCCCTCTACCGCAAGATGTTCAGTTACCGTCGGGGGGACTTCCCGCACACCGAGCGCGAATCGGCGCGGGCCATCTCCCTGCCCCTCTATCCGGGTCTCAGCCTGGAGGCCCAGGACCGGGTCGTCGGGACGCTGCTGGACCTTGCGCGGCGCCACAGGAGATGAGCCGGGGCCGCTCCTACTGCCGGGGGGCGTTCAAGAGGGGAGTGGACATCGTGATGGCGCTTGCCGCGATTCTTGTTCTGGCTCCCGTCGTGCTGCTCCTGATGGCCGCGATCCTGCTGACCTCCGGGCGTCCCGCGCTCTTCGTCCAGGAGCGCATCGGCATGGATGGGCAGCCCTTCCGCCTGCTCAAGCTGAGGACGATGCGCCGGGATGCCTCGGGGGGGCTCCCGGTCACCGCCGCCGGGGACCGACGGGTCACCCGGATCGGCCGGCTGCTGCGCGCCACCAAGCTGGATGAGCTCCCGCAGCTGGTCAATGTCCTGAAGGGGGAGATGTCCCTGGTCGGGCCGCGCCCGGAGGTCCCGCGCTACGTCGCGCAGTACACGCCCGGACAGCGGGGTGTGCTGGCGACCCGTCCAGGTCTGACCGACCCGGCAAGCATCCTGTTCCGGGACGAGGAGGCCTTGCTGGGCTCGGTTCCGGATGAGTCCAGGGAGATTTACTACGTGCAGACGATTCTGCCCAAGAAACTGGGGTTGAACCTGGAGTACATCGACCGCGCAAGCGTGGGCTACGATTTCCTGCTGCTTCTGAGGACCCTGATGGCCGTGCTCCGGCCGGCGCGTTCCTGACACCCCGTTACAGCCCTGCAATCGGCTGGCCCAGGACCGCT
>Ga0075421_100001085_pt1 | contig 31044 bp, 26 predicted proteins | sample SoiMetdeltSBSDD5_FD_75292 | JGI IMG/M metagenome (GOLD analysis project Ga0075421, IMG submission 75292) | Bulk soil microbial communities from a Populus tree surrounding site in Tennessee, USA - Soil MetaG P. deltoides SBSDD5 | ecosystem: Environmental > Terrestrial > Soil > Tree plantation... | reverse complement strand
GCCACCGGGAAGTAGCCTTCCTTCCAGCGCGGGCGATGGCCCAGGTTTTCCGTCCCGCCGTTCTCGCCGCTGTTCCAGATGCCTTCGTTGGAGTCGACAGCGTAGTAGCCCATGTTCTGGGTCTGCTCGAAGCGGACGTGGTCGAAGATGAAGAACTCGGCTTCCGGGCCCCAGAAGGAGGTGTCGGCGATGCCGGACTTCTTCAAGTGGGCTTCGGCTTTCTGGGCGATGTGGCGCGGGTCGCGGGAGTAGGGTTCGCGCGAGAGCGGATCGAACACATTGCACAGCAGGCTGAGGGTCGGAATGCTGCAGGCGGGGTCCACAATGGCGGTGGTCGGATCGGGGATAAGCAGCATGTCGCTTTCGTGGATGGCTTGGAAGCCGCGGATGGAGGAGCCGTCGAAGCCGACGCCGTCGGCAAAGACGGACTCGTCGAGTTCGGCGATGGGGGAGCTGAAGTGCTGCCAGGTGCCGGGCAGGTCCACGAACTTATAGTCCACGATCTTGAGCCCCTGGGCCTTGGCGTAGGCGATGACCTCCTTCGCGCTCGTCAACTTACTGGGTGCGTCTTTGACTGCCATAGTAGTTTCTCCTTCTCCTTATATGAGGGATGATTATGCCTGCCCGAGCCGCAAAAAAGCCCTCGACCAATTTGGGATTGGTGAAGGCGCCTGGCCCTTGGAGGTATCCGATTACCTGAGCGAGTTTAGCATGGGTGACTAAAGTCTTCAATGACCAGTTTGGGTAATGACCGATCAGGTAATTACCCTTTTAAGATTTCTTCCGCTGCTCGACGCATGGTCAAGTGAGCTTCTCTGGCCCGGCGTTGGATGGCAAGATAAGCTTCGGACTCACTCATGCCACCCTGCATCAGGCGGCCTTTGGCCCGATCCACTAATTTCCGCGCTTCCAGATTCTCCCGCAGCTCGGCAATTTCACGGGCGGAGGCCTGCGAGTCTTCGAAGCGCGCCACGGCCACCTGGATGGCGGCGGCGAGGTCGCGTTCGCTGACCGGTTTGACGAGGTAGCCCTGGATGGGAAGCTGCGCGGCGCGCTCGATTAAGTCCTGCTCGCTATAAGCGGTGAGGATCAGGATCGGCATGGGATACTTGCGCGCGATCACTTTGGCTACCTCCAGCCCATCGGTGAGCGGCATTTGAATATCCAGCAGTGCCAGGTCGGGGCTGGCTGTTCGCACCAGTTGCAGCGCGTCCCGGCCATTAGAGGCCAGGAGCACCTCATGCCCGATGGCCGTCAACATGGTGCGCAGTCCCATGCGGATGATGGATTCGTCGTCGGCTACTAAGATCTTGAGTCGCTTCATTCGGTGCTTTGCTCCGCGATGGAATGCGGGAAGCGCACAAGGGCCTGCGTCCCGCTGGAGGTGCTGTTGAAATCTAATTGGCCCCGCAGGTCTTCCCGCACGAGTGTTTCCACGATTTCCAGTCCGAGGCTGGAAGGTTTCTCCTCGGGTAGGCCGACACCATCATCCGTGACCTCGACCACAAAATCTTTTGGCCCGCGCCCGAGATTGATTTGCACCGTGCCGGAGGCGCGTCCCACAAACGCGTGCTCCAGCGCATTTTGCAGCAATTCGTTGATGACCAACGCCAGCGAAGTCGCGGGTCGGGAAGGGAGGATGATCGGCTCACCTTCGACGTGAATCTGCGCCTGCAAGTCCGGTCGCAACATGTTCTGCGCGACGATGTGGGCGATGCGCTCGGTGACTTCTTTGACGTTGACCAGCCGGAAGCCTTCCTGGGCTAGGACTTCGTGGACGGCGGCGATGCTCAAAATGCGATTGACGCTGATGTGTAACACATCTTCAGCGGTCAGCGCCGAACCGTTGCTGGCCTGCATCCGCAGCAGCATCGCCACGGTTTGCAAATTATTTTTGATCCGATGGTGCATCTCGCGCACGACCGCCGCGTTGGTCACGAGTTGCGCGTTCTCAATCGCCAGCGCGGTCTGATTAGCCAGCGTGGAAAACAGCGCGATTTCTTTATCCGTGTAAACATGTGGCTCGGTGGTGTAACAGTTGAGCACGCCGATGACTCGCTCGCGGACGATGAGCGGCACGGACAGCATGGAGACCAAACCTTCCTGCCGCGCCAGGTCCCCAAAATGATAACGGGGATCGGTGCGGACATCGGCGACGGCCAGCGGTTTCCGTTCCTGGATGACCAAACCGGTGATGCCCTGACCGGACTTAAGCGGTAGCCGTTCGCGGTAGGCCGCACTATCCGTCTTCGCCGAGCGGATGACGACTTCGCCGCTGTCGGGGTCTACCAGGCGCAGGGCACAAATGGGCGCGCCCATCACCTTCGCCGCCATTTCCACGATCAGTTCCAGCATCTCGTCCAGGTAAATTGGGGAGGTCACGGTCTCGCTGACTTTGGCGAGCGTCGTCAATTCGCTGATCTGCCGGTTCATATTATCGTACAGGAGGGCGCGATCCAAGGCGCCGGCGGCCAAATCGCTAATCAGCGAGGCGAGTTCGATCTGCTCCGGCGTGAAATCGTGCAGCGCGCTCGTCTGGATGTTCATCGCGCCAATCACCCGCTCACGGTTCATCAGCGGAACGGCGAGTAGGGAGTGGAAAATCTTCTCGTCGGTTTGGGGCAGAAACTTGAAACGCGGATCAGCCTGCGCGTCGCGGACGGCCACCGGGACGCCGTGCTCCGCGGCCCAACCGGTCAACCCTTCGCCCATCTTAAGCGGCGTCCGGCCCAGCGCGCCCGGCGCGAGTCCGGTGGACGCGCGTAACCACAGCGTCTTGTCCGTGGGTTCCAGTAGATAGATGGAACAGGAGTCGACCTGCATCACGTGGGTCGTCTTGCGCGTGATCAAGTCCAGCGTCGTGTCCACGTCCCACGCTGCCGAGAGCGCTTGCGCAATCTCGCGCAAGTTGGCAACAATCGTCGCCGGTCGTAAATTTTGGTCGAGGTTTTCTTCGGTGATCATGGGGCTATTGTAACGCGAAAGGGCAATCTCGTTTGGCTCAGGGAAAACCGTACACGGATTGCACGGACAAATACAGATTTCACGGATTTTTTCTGATGGGTTTCGGTGCCATCCGGCCTTTTCCGTGTAATCCGTGTACGCTTTTATGCGCTTTTCCCCTCTAGAATAATTATGATGCTTATCAGAAATATTGACAGTCGCTTGTGCCGAATGGTATAATCGCGTTGTCTGTGGAAATTAACACATTTATCAGGGAGAAAACGCGAGAATGACGTCTGTTCTGGAAATTCGTAATCTGCATGTCTCGGTCGAGGACAAGCCCATCCTCAAGGGTGTGAACCTGGTGGTGAAGCAGGGCGAAGTTCAGGCCTTGATGGGCCCCAACGGCACGGGCAAATCCACGTTGGCGTACACGCTCATGGGGCACCCCAATTATACCGTCACTGCTGGACAGATTATTTTCAAAGGCATTGATCTGACGGAATTGGAGCCAGACGAGCGCTCCCGCTTGGGACTGTTCCTCGCCTTCCAGTATCCAGTCGCCATCCCCGGCGTCAGTGTGGCGAATTTCCTGAGGACGGCGATCAATGCCCGGCGTCGGGCGGTGAACCCGGACGACAAAGGCATGCCCATCCCGGAGTTCCGCAAATTGTTGAAAGCCAAAATGGACTTGCTGCAAGTCCCGCACGATTTTGCCGGTCGCTATCTCAACGAAGGCTTTTCCGGCGGCGAGAAGAAGCGCGCCGAGATTTTGCAGTTGGCGACGCTCGAACCGGAGATTGCCGTGCTGGACGAGACGGACTCGGGCCTGGACATTGACGCGTTGCGGATTGTGGCCTCCAGTGTGGAGACGCTCGCCGGCCCGAATTTGGGGGTGCTGGTGATTACCCACTATCAACGCATTCTGAACTACATCAAGCCACATCTCGTTCACGTCATGCTCGATGGCAAAATCGTCGAGTCGGGCGGGGCGGATCTGGCGTTGCACCTGGAAGAGCACGGTTATGACTGGGTGCGTGAGAAACATGAAGAGGTGCCGCATGTCTGAGAAAGAATTGGTTTTAGACTCAAAAGATCGTTACAAGGAAGAATATGGCTTCTCCGAGCCGGAGAATTACACCTTCAAGGCCAAGCGCGGGCTTAACCGGGAAGTGGTTTTGGAGATGTCCCGCCTGAAGGGCGAACCGCAGTGGATGACCGATTTCCGCCTCAAGGCGCTGGAGATCTTCTACAAAAAGCCGATGCCCACGTGGGGCGCCGACCTGCACGAGATTGATTTCGATAACATTTTCTACTACATCAAGCCCTCGGAAGAGAGCGTCAAATCGTGGGACGATGTTTCGGCGGAAGTTAAGAATACCTTCGATAAGCTGGGCATCCCCGAAGCCGAGCAGAAATTTCTGTCTGGGGTGGGCGCGCAATATGAGTCGGAGATGGTCTATCACTCGATCCGCAAGGACTTGGAGGAGAAGGGTGTCCTGTTCCTCTCAATGGATGACGGCCTGCGCCAGCATCCCGACATCGTCAAGGAATACTTTGGCACGATCATTCCGTCCACGGACAATAAGTTCGCGGCGCTCAACAGCGCAGTGTGGTCGGGCGGCTCGTTCATCTACGTCCCCAAGGGCGTGAAAGTGGAAATGCCGCTGCAAGCCTATTTCCGCATCAATGCTAAAAACATGGGACAGTTCGAGCGCACGCTGATCATCGTGGATGAGGGCGCGTACGTTCACTATGTTGAAGGTTGTACCGCGCCGATTTACTCCAGTGACTCGCTGCACAGCGCCGTCGTGGAGATCATCGTCAAGGCGGGCGCGCGCTGCCGCTATACAACGATCCAAAATTGGTCTACGAACGTCTACAACTTGGTGACCAAGCGCGCCGCGGCTTACCGTGATGCGACGATGGAATGGATTGACGGCAATCTCGGCTCCAAGGTGACGATGAAGTACCCGGCGATTTATCTGATGGAGCCCGGCGCGCACGGCGAAGTGCTCTCCATCGCCTTCGCGGGGAAAGGTCAGCAATTGGACGCAGGCGGCAAAGTTGTACACGGCGCGCCGCACACCTCGAGCAAGATCACGTCCAAGTCCATTTCCAAGGGCGGCGGACGCGCCTCGTACCGGGGCTTGCTCAAAGTCTACAAAGGCGCGCACCACTCGCGCTCAAACGTCGTCTGCGATGCGCTGCTGATTGACGACAAGTCTCGCTCAGATACCTACCCGGTGATTGAGATTGACGAAGACCAAGTGACCATCGGTCACGAAGCCTCCGTCTCCAAAGTGGGTGAGGATCAGCTCTTCTATCTGATGAGTCGCGGGCTTTCGGAAGAGCAGGCAGCCAGCATGGTCGTCGGCGGATTCATCGAGCCGCTCGTGAAGGAATTGCCGATGGAATATGCGGTCGAACTCAACCGGTTGGTGCAGTTGCAGATGGAAGGTAGTATTGGATAAAAGACAGACCCTAAAGGTCCGCTTCGCGAGACCTTTAGGGTCTAAGAGCCAAGATTAACCGCTCAATGATTGGGGCGGGTGACGACGCCCTGAGCGGCGAACCCGCCCCTTCGCTTGTGTCTATAACTGAGCCGTGGGCTGAGCTTGTCGAAGCCCACAGCGGAGGAATAACAACAAGACGCTGCCTTCGACAAGCTCAGGCAGCGAGGGAACAAGGATGACAACGACTGAAGCACCGGTAACAACGCCTAAATATCAACGGACGGTCATCACGACCGGTCGAAAACGGGAAGAGCCGCAAGCGGCGGAATTCAATCTGCCGAAGTCTGAAGTGCAGGCGCTCTCCACCGCCAAAAAAGATGCGGTGTGGTACGCGCGCCGCCGCTTGGCCGCCTGGAAAGCCTATCAAGCGATGCCCATGCCTACGCTGAATGATGAAGCTTGGCGGCGGACCGACATTCGCCCGTTTAAGTGGAATCAAGTCACGCTGCCGCATCGGCTTAACGGGAAAGTCTCAAGCAGGCGCGTGCCGAGTTCGCTGCTTAAGCCGTTGGTCGGGAGTGAGCAAGGGGGGCAGTTGGTGCTGGCCGGGGGGAAAGTGGAAGAATATTCCCTCGATCCAGCCCTCAAGCGCCAGAAAGTAATTTTCACCGACTTCCTGACGGCGACGAAGAAATACCCTGAATTGGTCAAGAAATATTTGGGGAAGTGCGTCAAGATTAGTGAAGGCAAGTTCGCTGCGCTCGCAGAAGCGCTGGCGGATGGCGGTATATTCGTTTACGTTCCTAAAGGCGTCAAGCTCGACTTGCCATTACATTCTGTGGCGTGGCTCACGGGCCCGGCACACTTTAACCGGGTGTTGATTGTGGTGGACGATGGCGCCTCGGCCACTGTGGTGCATGAAAGCGCTTCACCGGAAGATCAAGGCCAGGCCTTGCACGCAGCGACGGTGGAAGTGATCGTCGGCAAGCAAGCGCATCTGACCTTTGTCGAACTGCAATCGCTGGGTTTAAACGTCTGGAACTTCACGCATGAACGGGTGCGGGTGGGCGCGAATTCAAAGGTGGATTGGATTTTTTCCGCTGTGGGCTCGCACGTGACCAAGAACTTCTCCGAGATTGACCTGGACGGCGAAGGCGCGGTGGGCAAGATGTCCGGCTTCTACTTTACGCAAGATGATCAGCATCTGGACCACGACACCCAACAGAATCATTATGCCCCGCACACGACGAGCGATTTGCTCTTCAAGGGCGCGTTGAAGGATCAGAGCCGCTCCGTGTGGCAGGGGATGATCTACGTCGCGCCCGGCGCACAGAAGACGGATGGTTATCAAGCCAACCGTAATCTGGTCTTAAGCCCGGGCGCGCGCGCGGATTCAATTCCCGGCCTTGAGATTCTCGCCGACGATGTCCGCTGCACGCACGGTGCGACGGTCGGTCAAATGGAAGCCGAGCATGTGTTTTATCTGTTGAGCCGGGGCTTGGATCGCGCCGAAGCCGAGCGATTGCTGGTGGACGGCTTCTTCGATCCAGTGCTCCAGCGCATTCCCTTTGAAGGTGTGCGGCAGAGGCTGAAGAGAGCGATTGAGGGGAAGATGGGATAAAGTGATACGTGACGAGTGACGCGTGACTCAATGGATCACGCGTCACTCGTCACGTATCACGAATTGAAGAGATGTCTCGTTCTAAATTCGTCGTCGGTGAACAAGTCGAAGTCTTCTGCGATCATCTCCGGGATGGTCAGCGGGTCAATGACTGGCTGGCCGGTAAAGTGGTGCAGGTGGATTTGCGCATGGCGGCGGTGCAGTTTGAGACAGATGTTTTTTCAATCAATAGGTTATTGATCCCTAATCGGATTTTGTGGTGTGCGCATGGCTCACGGAATATCCGACGATTGGGAGAAGCAGAAAGTTCGGCCTCACCCCCGGCCCCTCTCCTGAACGCGAAAGAACCACCTTCAGGAGAGGGGCCGGGGGGTGAGGCAGGCTGAACAGTTAGGAAGTGAACGTTGGCAGCTAATCTCTTTGCAACAGAAGTTAAACACTTAGACGCGGCTCGCCTGCGAGAAGACTTCCCCATTCTGAAGCGGGAAGTTAAGCCCGGCATTCCGGTCATTTATCTCGATTCCACGGCGACCTCGCAAAAGCCGGTGCAGGTCATCGAGGCGATGGATCGTTACTATCGTCTGTCGAATGCAAACGTCCATCGCGGGATCCACACCCTGGCCGAGGAAGCGACGACGCTGTATGAAAGTGGTCGGGAACGCATTCGCAAATTCATCCATGCTCGGTCGCTCAAGGAAATCATCTTCACTCGTAATGCTACGGAAGCGATCAACTTAGTCGCCTACAGTTGGGGCCGAGCAAACATCAAAGCCGGGGATAGCCTCATCCTGACGGAGATGGAGCACCATTCCAATTTGGTGCCCTGGCAAATGCTAGCTGCCGAAAAAGGGGCGATCCTCAACATTCTCCCGGTGACGGATAACGGCGAACTTGACCTATCCTCCTTCGACGCCTTCCTCCAGCAATCGCCCAAGTTGGTCTCTTTCACGTATATGTCGAACGTGTTGGGGACGATCAATCCCGTGACTGAAATGGCAGCGAAGGCGCATGCCGCCGGCGCGCTGGTGCTCGTGGACGCCGCCCAGGCGGTCCCGCATCTGCCGGTGGATGTGCAAACGCTCGGCGCGGATTTTATTGTGTTCTCCGGCCATAAGATGTGCGGCCCGACCGGCATTGGTGTGCTGTGGGGACGGCAGGCCGTGCTCGAAGTGATGCCACCTTTCATGGGCGGCGGTGATATGATCAAGCGCGTCTATTTGCGCGAGTTCAAGCCGAATGAATTGCCGTACAAGTTCGAAGCTGGGACGCCGGCCATTGCGGAGTCGGTCGGTTTGGGTGCAGCCGTGGATTATCTGTCCGCGATTGGGATGGAAGCCATCCACACCCACGAACAGGAACTTATTACTTATGCGCTGGAGCGGCTGGAAGAAGTGCCGGGGGTGAAAGTCTATGGCCCCTCGGCGGAGAAGAAGGGCGGCGTCGCCGCGTTCAGTCTAGAGGGCGTGCATCCGCACGATGTCGCTCAGGTTTTGGATCGAGACGGAATCGCGGTGCGCGCCGGACATCATTGTGCGATGCCCTTGCACGACCGTTACCAACTTCCGGCCACGACCCGCGCCAGCTTCTACCTGTATAATACGCCCGATGAAGTAGACAAACTGATTCAAGGGCTGTATAAAGTTAAGAAGATGTTCGGATGAAAGGACAAAAGGAATGAAAGGAAACATAGGAGCTAAAGGAACTGAAGGAATTGTGGGAACTTCCCACAGTTGCCGAAGTTCCGGTAGTTCCCTTAGTTCCTTCAGTTCCCAGCTTTAATTATGGACGATCTCTATCGCGAAGTCATTCTCGATCATTATAAAAACCCCCGCCATCACGGCACGCTCGATCCGCACGATTTCTCGTACGAGGATGAAAATCCTTTGTGCGGCGACAAGCTGCGGATTGACGTTCGCTTGGACGAGAACAAGCGTGTCAAAGAAGTTGGCTTCACGGGCCGGGGCTGCGCCATCTCTCAGGCTTCGGCTTCAATGTTGACCGAGACGATTATGGGCAAGACCCTGGATGAAGTGAAGCAGATTGGCAAGGATGATATTCTCGAAATGCTGGGCATCGAACTAGGCCCGGTGCGCCTGAAATGCGCGCTGCTCTCGCTCAAAGTCCTCAAAGCCGGCGCTTATGGCATTGATGGGCAGCATTATCACGAAGATGATGATTAAGTCGGTCAGTCCAAAGTCGTAAGTGGCAAGTGGAAAGTGGCAGGTTTAATAGTGACTTGCCACTTTCCACCTGCCACTTGCTATCTGCTATCAGCCATTCGCTATCTGCCAAACTATGGTTTCCTACGACAAAATTGATCCCGCCACTGCCGAATTTATCGCCGTTGCCACGACGGACGAGTTGCCGAATGGCGCGCGCAAGATTATTGAAGTAGATGGCCGCCCGCTTGCCGTCTTCAACATTGCGGGCGCATACTACGCCATCGCCGATATTTGTTCCCATGACGACGGCCCGGTCGCCGAGGGCGATTTGCATGGCTACGAAATTGAATGCCCCCGACACGGCGCTCATTTTGACGTGCGCACGGGCAAAGTCCTTTCCTTTCCTGCGATCGTAGATATTCCTGCGTATCCGGTAAAGGTCGAGGGGAATGAAATCCTGGTAGGATTGCCGCCGGTAGAATAGCCTCCTCCCACACCCCGCTTGCGCGCCATCTCGGTTAACAAATGTTGGCGAATCAAAACGCTCAATAGCCGAGATGGAGGAGGGCCAGGGTGGGAGTATAATCCCCCGCATGTCCAAACGCAATAACGCCGTTGCCCGCGCGGAAGAACTCCGGCGGGAGCTGAACTTCCACATCCATCGCTATCATGTCCTTTCCGCGCCGCTCATCTCGGACGCGGAATATGATGCGCTCTTCCGCGAGTTGCAGGCCCTTGAAGCTGAAAATCCCAAGCTCATCACACCGGATTCGCCCACGCAGCGAGTGGGGGGCTTCATCTCGGAAAAGTTCGAGAAAGTCCGTCACCCGGCACCCATCCTTAGCCTCAGTAATGCCTTCAAAGCCGATGATGTGCGCGCCTGGTTCGAGCGCATTCGTCGCTTGGACGAGCGGGTAGAGAAAGCCGAGTTTGTCGTCGAGCCGAAGATAGATGGTCTGACCGTCGTGCTGCATTATGAGAATGGCGTCTTCGTCCAAGGCGCCACGCGCGGCAGCGGTGAAATTGGAGAGGATATTACGCCGAATTTGCGAACACTGAGGACGTTGCCGCTGAGAATTCCTGTAAAGACGAAAGATGAAGGACCACTACGCGGGACGAAAGACGAAAGACGAAAGACGAAAGAACCTTCGCCCTCCGTCCCGCGAAGCGGTCCTTCGTCTGCTGTCCTCCGTCCTCCGTCTCTCCTCGTCGTCCGCGGCGAAGCCGTCATCTTCACTCAAGACTTCGAGAAAATGAACGCTCAGCTCGCCGCCAAGGGGGAGCGGATGTTCATCAACCCACGCAACACCGCTTCGGGCGCGCTGCGTCAACTTGATTCGGCTCTCACGGCTTCTCGCCCCATCTCTCTTCTTTGCTACGCCATCGTCGAGAGCCGTGGCTTGAGCTTTACTACGCAATGGGAAATACTCGAGTATTTGCGCGCGATGGGCTTCCCAGTCACAGAGGTGGCACAGAAGTTTTCCAATTTAGAAGCAGCGTTGACCTATTGCCAAAGCTGGGTTGATAAACGCGACACGCTGCCTTTTGAAACGGATGGCATGGTCATCAAGCTCAATGACCTGCGCCTCGCCGCCGATCTCGGCGTCGTGGGCAAAGATCCGCGCAGCGCCATCGCCTACAAATTCCCAGCGCGTGAAGTGACGACGGTTTTGAACGACATTGGCGTCAACGTGGGCCGCACCGGAGTCCTCACCCCGTACGCCATCCTCGAACCGGTCGAGGTCGGCGGTGTCACCGTCCGACAGGCCACCCTCCATAACTTCGACTACATCGCCGCCAAGGACATCCGCTTGGGTGATCGAGTTCTCCTCAAACGCGCGGGCGACGTGATTCCTTACGTCATCGGCCCGGTCGTCGAAGCGCGTAAAGGCGGCGAGAAGAAATATCGGCCTCTGGCGAACTGCCCAACGTGCGGCGAACCGATCGAGCGCGTGGATGGCGAAGTCGCTTACTACTGTGTAAACATCACCTGTCCGGCGCAATTAACGCGCACCGTCGAGCATTTTGCTGGCGTCATGGACATCGAAGGCTTTGGAGAAAAAATAGCCGTCCAGGTCGTCGCGGCTGGATTGGTCAAGGATGTCGCGGGCATCTTCCGGCTCACGAAAGAGCAGTTGCTAGAACTGGAGGGCTTTGCGGATAAAAAAGCCGAGAAGCTCTTGGCGGCGATTGAACAGGCAAAGAGTCGTCCCCTCGCGCGTCTGATCTCGGCCCTCGGCATTCGCGGCGTCGGTGAAGTCATGGCCGCCGACCTCGCCGCGCATTTCGGCTCGCTCGACGCGCTGCTTGCGGCCACCCCCGAAACTTTGCAAGCCGTGGACGGCGTCGGGCCAAATGTTTCGGAGGCCGTGGCCGATTGGTTTTCACACAAGGCCAACAAACGCGTCCTAAAAAAGTTAAAAGAGTCCGGGGTCTGGCCCACCGCCACGCCGCGCCGGGCGGTGGCGGGCGGCGTCTTCGCCGGAAAAACTTTTGTCATCACCGGCACACTGCCGGCTTGGAGTCGGAACGAAGCCAAAGAATTCATCGAAGCGCGGGGTGGCAAGTGTACGGATAGCGTCAGCAAAAAAACGGACTATGTTGTCGTCGGGGAGTCGCCCGGCTCAAAGCTGGACAAAGCCCAAAGCCTGGGCGTGCCGGTCATTGACGAAGCGGCCTTACGCAAACTAGGTGGCAGGTAGCTGATAGCCGAGGGCCGATGGCGAATGGCAAGCGCCTTGGCTATCTGCTATCGGCCATCGGCCCTCGGCCACCCACACCTGATGCTTCAATCTGTGATATAGTCCCCGCGACTCGATGCAACGGGAGGAAAATGGATTTTGAGCCGTATGGAGATGTTGAGGAATCAGGACAAGGTTGGGGCGCGGATACAGGCCTGGCTGGAGCGCGTCAATCAAACCAAAGAAGACGAACTTTATTTCTTCAATCAAACCATCGAAGAAGTGCGCGGCGGCGCGTGCGTCCGTGTGCATGGCCGGGAAATGCTCATGTTCGCCTCCTACTGCTATCTGGGCTTGCTGGGGCATCCCAAAATCAATGCCGCTGCCAAAGCCGCGATTGATAAATATGGCACCGGCACGCACGGCGTACGCCTGCTCGCCGGCACGCTCACCTTGCACCGCGAATTAGAAGAAACCATCGCTCGCTTCAAGGGAACCGAAGACGCCATCACCTTCTCCAGTGGCTATGTCACCAACCTCACCGTCATCTCCACCATGGTTGGGCGGCATGATGTCGTCATCTGCGACAAGCTTAATCACGCTTCGATTGTAGACGGCTGCATGCTCTCCGGCGCCGATTTCGTCCGCTTCCGTCACAATGATATGGCTGACCTGGAGCGTTGTTTGCGTCAAGCCGACTCGAGCGCCGCCAAACTCGTCGTCGTAGATGCCGTCTTCAGCATGGATGGCGACCTCATCAACCTCCCCCGGACCGCCGAACTCTGTCGCCAATACAATGCCTGGCTCATGGTAGACGAGGCGCACTCGTTAGGCGTCCTGGGAAAAACCGGGCGCGGCATTGAAGAACACTTTGGCCTGGAAAGTGTCATTGACTTGAAAATGGGAACGTTAAGCAAAACCATTCCCTCTGTCGGCGGCTACCTGGCCGGCGACAAAGACCTCATCCATATGTTTCGTCACGCCTCGCGCGCCTTCATCTTCTCCGCCGCGCTGCCGCCCGCACAGGCCGCCGCCGCGCAAGCCGCGCTCGAAGTCATTCTCGAAGAACCGGAGCGCGTCGAAGCGCTGCATCAGAACGCCCGCTACTTCCGCAACAGCCTCAAGCAACTCAGCTTCGACACCATGCGCACCGAAACGGCCATTGTCCCGGTGCTGTGCGGCCCGGACGAACGCGCCTATCAAATGGTCAAACACTGCCAGCACGACGACATCTTCGTCTTGCCGGTCGTCTCGCCCGCCGTCCCGGAAGGCACCGCGCGCCTGCGCGCCACGGTCACCGCGGCCCACACCTCCGCCGAAATTGATCGCGCGCTGCACTCCTTTGAAAGCGCTGGAAAGAAGATAGGTATTATTTGAAAATGTGACGCGTGATACGTGACGCGTGAAAACCCGGTCACGTATCACGCGTCACGTGTCACTTTCTTCCATGCCCTCCGTCACCCTCAAACCCGGACGCGAGAAATCCGTCCTCCGCCATCACCCGTGGATCTTCTCTGGCGCAATCGAAAAAATTGAAGGAACTCCGGGCGTTGGTGAAACGGTGGAAGTGCGCGCGTCGAGCGGGAGTCCCCTCGCTTGGGGGGCGTACTCGCCCCAATCCCAAATCGCCGTCCGCTTATGGAGTCTTGATCCCGAACAACCCATAACCCCCACACTTTTCCGCGCGCGGCTCGACCGTGCCCTGGCCGTTCGCCGTGATTTGGGCTTTTATCCCGACCCTAACATTCTCTCTTCGTCACGCGTCACGCCTCACGCGTCACTTTCCTCTTACCGCCTCGTCAACGCCGAATCCGACTTCCTCCCCGGCCTCATCGTTGATCGCTATCGCGATTACCTCGTCTGCCAGTTTCTCTCCGCTGGCGCAGAACACTGGAAGCCGGAAATCGTCAAACTCCTCGACGAGCTTGTACCCAACACCGGAATCTACGAACGCTCGGATGTGGACGTACGCCAAAAAGAAGGCCTCGCTCCAATCACCGGCGTATTATCCGGCGACCCGCCGCCTGACCTAATCGAAATACAAGAAAACGATTGTCGCTTCGCCGTAGACGTTCAGCGCGGCCACAAGACCGGCTTCTACCTCGATCAGCGTGACAATCGCGCCCTCCTTGCGGAGTATTCTCGTGACCGAGAAGTCCTAAACTGTTTTGCTTACACGGGGGCGTTCGGCGTCTGGGCGCTCAAGGGTGGGGCGGCCAAAGTCACCAACATTGAATCCTCCGCCGGGCTGCTCGAACTCGCGCAGCGCAACCTCGAACTCAATCAATTGGACACTGCCAAAGTCGAACACGTCACCGGCGATGTCTTTCAAGTCTTACGCCACTACCGCGACTCACGCCGCCAATTCGATCTCATCGCCCTCGACCCGCCCAAGTTCGCGGAATCGCGCAGCCAGGTGGAGCGCGCCGCGCGCGGCTACAAAGACATCAATCTGCTCGCGTTCAAGTTGCTCCGGCCGGGCGGCGTCCTCTTCACCTGCTCCTGTTCCGGCCTCATCCCACCTGACCTCTTCCAAAAAATCGTCGCCGACGCTGCCCTCGACGCTAATCGCGAAGCCCAAATCATCCGCCGCCTCACCCAGGCCGCCGATCATCCGGTTGCGCTAAATTTTCCTGAAGGAGAGTACCTAAAGGGATTGGTGTGTCGGGTTTAGTTTATATGGATGAGGCTTGCTCGATGGCGGCGGCCAGATCATTTCCTAGTTCAATGAGCGAGGCAAGGAAATCCGGATCAGTGTGCAGTTGATCTTGCGCTAGGCGCAGTTCTTGACCCTCTGCGTTTACGCGAATGCGTGGGCGCAAGGCCAAGAGCCGCTGGCGTATATCGCTTGAAGCCAAGACCTGGCGTGCAAACTCCTCAGGGCGGCTGACGATCACGAAGCGCCTATCAAAAGGCTCATCACCCAGCAGGACAGAGCTTCCTTCGGAGAGCAAGTCTTTTTCCGCGAGTGAGAAAGAACGATTGGGCGGCTGGCTTACCTCGAGAGTCAAGCGAGTAAACGTCGTGGTCGCCATTGTTTCGTTGCTGGTTCGACTCTCGGTGAATGTATCCAGGGTCAATGCTCGGTTCTTATAGCGACCAGTGACGCGGGTGGTGTGCGGCGGCTGGGAGCCGAATCTGATTTTGATTGGGCCGGAGGCGGTGTTCGTGGTTGGATCAGTGAGCGACACATTGGTTTCAAACGTGAGTCCGGTGCGGGTAGCTAACTCCCGCCAGCCACGTTCCCAAGCCATGCGTTTAGCTTGGGCATAACGGAGGTAAGCGAAGATCGCCAAGCCAATGCCTCCAAGAGAAAGACATGTACAGCAGATACTCAAGAGTGGGCTCAGATCAATAGATTCCATTTTTTTCTCCTGGCCCCTTTCTAATGAGACGTCCGTTTCAGCAACGCCTCGGTGACCTGTTCCCGATAGCCGGCCGTGTTGTAGGTGCAGAACGGGATCATCCGCCCGTCAGGCGTGAGAAATTCCACGCAGCATTTCATCGCGTTCTTAACGTTGAAAGTCCACGGATCCATAAAGTCACGGACGTTGAGCATGAAGAGATGCCGGCCCAAGTCGCGCGGCGTATGTTCGCTGAGAGGCAGATGCGCATGGCAGGAGGTGCATCGCTCTTCCGCCCGCGTCGTTGGCAGAGAATTGCCAGTGCCGCTCCCAATCCGGCCTTGCACGATGTTTGTAATGTCATGCGCGGCTTCATCCGAACCCACTTTGGCCGAACTGCTCCATAAGCGCTCCAGTGTATGCAACAATTCATCATTCAGCGCCGGCAGCGTACGATTCTTAATGTAATCGAGATACTGATCCACCTCCACGACCCGTGTAATCGGTGTGACGGCATCGCCGTCAAGCAGCGCATAGGTGACGAAGTTGCAGACCGGCATGCAGCACGGCACCGGCACGAAGTCGCTTAACTTGAGGAGGCCGTTCGTCTGAGTCTCAAGCCCTTTCACAATATCGGGAATCGTCATTCGAGTCAGCGGGTCGGACGGGATGTTATGCCGTTGAGCGCGAAACGCGGCGTTGAAATTGATGCCGAAGACGGCGGGGTGACGTAGCCCAAACTCGACAATCCGCCCGACCTCGTGTTCATTGACGCCGCGCTCGATGGCGCTGACCAGCACCACGCGCACATCCGCCTCAGCCAGGCGGTCTAAGGCCCGCAATTTATCTTCAATCAGATTGGGCTTGCCCCGGATGATCCGGTTGGTCTCGGCTTCAAAGCCGTCGAACTGCAAATAAATGTGCGGCTTTAAACGTTGCAAGCCCGCGAGGAACTTATCGTCATGGGCAATCCGGATGCCGTTAGTAATGATCATGACGTATTTGATGCCCTTCTGTTGGGCCAATTCGACGAAATCCAGGATGCGGGGATGGAGGGTTGGCTCGCCGCCCGAAAATTGAACCACCTCGGGATTCCCCTCATAGGCACAGAAGCGGTCGAGCATGAAGTCTACTTGCTCAAGGGTTAATTCAAAGGTGTGCTCCAGGTGCGTCCCGGCATTCGCAAAGCACAATGGGCAATCGAGATTGCAGGCATTATTGACCTCGATCAGCGCGAGGCAGGCGTGCTGCTGGTGGTCGGGGCACAGGCCGCAATCCGAGGGGCAGCCGTCTTTGATTTCAGTGGCGAACTCCAGCGGAAGCGTGCCGGGCTTGTTGTAGCGCTGGATCTGCGTATACAGTTCGGCGTCCCCAAACACTAGCGCTTCAAACGGCCCGTGCTCCGGGCAGCGCTTGCGCATGATCACTTGGTTGTTCCGCAGCAAGATATGTGCGTCAATCACCTTCCGGCATGTCGGGCATAGACTACGCGTGAACTCCCAGAAGATTTCGGGGCGATCCACTTTTTCTAGGCGTGTGGTTAAAGTCATGGTCCTAGTGTCCTATTATCCCACGGGAAATTGCGGAACATACAACGTCGAATGCTGCCTGGATTAGCAGGATCCCCACGCCAATCAATGTAAACCCCGCCAGCATACCCAGCGCGATCCAGTAGCGCGTGAAGCCGAAGTAGATCATTAAGCCAATGTTGAGCACCAGGCTCAGATACCCTAATTCTATTGCGATAAGGTTGACGATATTTTGAGCGGCGGCGATCCTTTGAGGATCCGTTTCGCCCGCCACCATGATGGGGGTGAGGAATATCGGGCCGAAATAGACCGCACTTCCGACGATCACGTTGCAGATGAACCAGCCAACTAAGCCGACCATAAAGTCATCCGTCTCTTCGCCGCGCTTGGTGTAGGAGTGACGAGTAATGCGCATTGGAGTCTTGTCTTTCCCTTAGGCCGCCGTCGTCCGCCGCATGGCCTGCCACTTCCGCTTTCCCCGGCTTGTTGTCGCAGTCATGGTTTTCCCAGTATCCAAGCAGGTATAACGTAGCACAGCACGTTGAGCATCAGGCCGATGAGCAAAACCATAAGCAGGCCAACCGCAAACGCCGCCAGTATACCGAGCGCGATCCAGTAGCGCGTGAAGCCGAAGTAAATCAGTGCGCCAATGTTGAGCAGCAGGATCAGGCAATTTAGACCTACGATTAGGTAGGTGATCGAATTTGGAGCATTAAGATTAAACGCAGAAAGGTCAGGGTAGAGAAGTGAGGTAGAAGCCAGCGTCCATCCGGCCATAAGGTTCAGGCCGCCCCAGATGACAAAGCCAATGGTAAAGTCATTTATCTTCTCACTGCGCTTTGTATAGGTATGCTGGGTAAGGTTCACCGTATCTTCTTTCCCTCACGCCATCGCTGTCCGCTGCCTCATCTGCCGCCCATAATAGATCGCCAGCCCAATGAGCAATGCCAGGCAGAAGAATTGCTGTCCTGTCAGCCCCAAGGCCATCACACGGTTATTGCGCACGAACTCGACGAAAAAGCGAAACACGGCGTACCCGGCCAGCCCGAACTTCAGCAGGTTGCCATCCTGCATCTTGGGATGATCGCGTAAGAGGATGAGGATGGCGAACCAGAGCAGGTTGAACCCGGCGTCGTACAGCGGCGCGGGATGGACGAGGTAGTCCACGCCCGGGACCGGGACGCCCCAGGGAAGCGTCGTCGCTTTGCCCAGTCCATCTTCGGCGGCGAGAAAATCACCAATGCGCCCGACGGCGGTGGCGAGCGCCATAGCCGGGGCAAACGCATCGCACGCGCAGCCGGCTTTGCCAATCGCCCGGCTGGCGATGTAGCCGCCGAGGTAGGCGCCCGCCACCGCGCCGAGAATCGAGCCGGGGCCGATGCGCGGATCGAACAGCGCGTAAAAATTCAGCACGACCGGCGCGGTCTCCCAACCATTGAAGAACAGGATAGAGAGACGCGCGCCAATCATGCCGCCCACGAACGCGGCGAGGGTGATAGGGATGACTTCTTCCTTCGGCCAGTGCCGCCGCTGCGCCTCGTAGATGAGCATGGCGAGGCCAATGAGTAGGCCCAGTAATAAGAAGAAGCCATGTGAATAGATGGGGATGCCGTTGAGGGTGAAGAGGATTGGATACACAGTGCCTTCCTTTGAGTTGCTACTCTTCTTACTTCAGATACTTCCCCGTCAGCGGTTTAAGTTTCTCTTTCGTTTCAGCCGGAATTCTGTCCGGAGCCGTAATCAACGCACTTGCCAGCGCCAAGCCACACTCACATGCATCGCGGCGGGCGGGCATCGCCACTAGTTTACCGATCGCCTGCTGCGCCATTGCCGTATTCTGATTAAGAATCTTGATGATCATCTCCACCGTAACCGTCGCCTCGGAGACGTGCCAAACGTCGTAGTCGGTCACGTGCGCCATGCAGGCGTAGCAAATCTCGGCCTCGCGCGCGAGGAACGCCTCGGGCGACGCCGTCATCCCCACCAGACTCATCCCTAACTGGCGGTAAGCGTTGCTCTCAGCCTTCGTCGAAAAGCGCGGGCCTTCAATCGTGACAAATGAGCCGCCGCGATGAACCGTCGCGCCGCTGGATTGCACCGCCTCGAACAGTTGCTCCGACAACATTGGGCAGAAAGGATCGGCGGTGCCCACATGCGCCACTAGCCCATTGCCGAAGAAAGTCCGCTCACGGCCTTTGGTGTTATCGAAGATTTGATCGGGAATAACGATGTGCCCCGGCGCGTAATCCTCGCGCAGGCTGCCGCAGGCGGAAATCGAGACGATCCGTTCGACGCCCAGCAGCTTAAGCGCAAAGATATTCGCGCGGTAATTGACTTCCGAAGGCGTAATCCTATGTCCTCTTCCGTGTCGGGCGAGGAAGGCTATCCGTTGCCCCGCCAACGTCCCAATGACGATGGGATCGCTGGGCGGGCCAAAAGGCGTGACCGGATTCTGTTCTTCAACGTTGCTCAAGCCGGCCATGTTGTACAGGCCGGAACCGCCAATGATGCCGAGGGTGATCTTATCAGACATGCTATTCTCCTTGAAAGGGGACTAAAAGAAATAAGGGAACTAAAGAAACTTTGGGAACTTGAGAGGACAAAATTATCAATCAGCAATCCAAAATCAGCAATCCTCAATCAATCCAATTCCATTTTCAATTTTACCCGACCAATCCCAATCACATCCCCCGGCACGACGAGGGAGGGTTGCGTAATGGGCGTTTCGTTCAGGCGGGTGCCGTTGCGCGAGTCTAAATCTTCCAGCCACCACTTTCCATCCTTTAAATAAAGCAGCGCATGTTCGAGTGAGGCCGTGTCATCTGGGAGCGAGGCCGTATTCGTTGGCGCGCGTCCGAGGGAGGTCATAGGCATCAATGGAAAAGCTGCGCCGGGAGTCAGCGTTGAGGCAGATGGATCCAGAATCACTAACCGCCCCATCCGCCGGGCGCGGGTGGAGGTGACCTTCGCCGCGGTGCGTACATCCTGCCACAGCATCCACAGCAGCGTTCCCAAAAAAGTGTAGAGCAGAACGGCCAAGCTCAGGCGAAGGAGGAAGAGGAGGAGGGCGGGAGACATAGAAATGACGAAGGACCAAGGACCAAATCCCAAGCCCCAAATCCCAAAACCCAAAAAACCAACAGCCACCAAACCGTCCTCAGGTTTTCTTGGGATTTGGGGCTTGGGATTTTGGATTTTCAATTTGGGATTTTGGATTTTCAGTTGTGAGTTCGTCTTCCCCATAAATCAAGCGCACATCGGCCAGGGAAATCACGTCGCCGGGACGCAGCACGCATTCCTCCACGCGCTGCCCGTTGACGAATGTACCGCCGGTTGAACCGAGATCATAAATCACGTAGCGCCCATAGCGCAGCCGGAGTTGAGCATGCGCGCGCGAGACAGAGGGGCTGTCAAGGATAATCGGGTTGTTCAGCCGCCGCCCGAGCGTGATCAAAGGCTCTGTCAGCGGCACCGTATGCCGGCCTTCGAGAATCAGAAAAGCGTGCAAGGTAGCGGAGGGGGTGTCAGGGGCTACCGGACTCATCCCCCGCGTTGGCGTCGTCCCACTTTCAGGCTGACTCTCGGGCGTGACGATCAAGCTGCGGAGTTGGAGTCCCGCGTCCGGTCGAATAAAAACTTCCGGCTTGTGCGTCAGGGTCAGGTTGGCTTCCCGCGCCATGTTCAAGAGTTCTTCGGCCAGTGCCTGTGCCAGGTTCGGTTGATCACTGAGCAGAATCTGGGCGTCATCCGGATGGACGTAGACCAGATAACTCGTCGCCGGCGCGCCGCGAGCGGCGCTATCTTCGAGCGCTCGAGCAAGTTGCACGCTCACGTCGTGCGGATACAGCCGTTGGGCGAACAAGCGGATAAACGTCCCCTCCACCAGCGCTTCGATATGCCTTTCGATACTTGCCCATTGGCTCTTCATCTCGAGGCATTATACTGCTATACTTGAACGCAAGTGGAGCAAGCACCCGGCATGAATGTAAGCCCTCCGATTCGTCTAACCCATCTGGCCGCCTGCGCCGGCTGCGCGAGCAAATTAGGCCCGGCGACTCTCGCGCAAGTCTTGCGCCCTTTGGCAAATCTATTTCAGGCAAAAGATTATCCCAATCTGCTCGTGGGGTTGAATGCTCCGGATGACGCCGCGGTTTATCGGCTTAACGCCGAACAGGCGATCATTGAGACGGCGGATTTTTTTCCGCCGGTGGTAGATGATCCGTATGCGTTTGGCGCGATTGCGGCGGCGAATGCTCTCTCAGATGTCTACGCCATGGGCGGCGAACCGATCTTTGCGATTAACCTGGTTGCATTTCCTGAGGATCTGCCGCTGGAGATCATGGAAGAAATATTGCGCGGGGGAGCCGAGAAAGCGCGCGAGGCCGGGATTCCCATTGTTGGCGGTCATACGATCACGGATAAAGAACCTAAATATGGTTTGGCCGTGACCGGCTTGGTTCATCCGGACCACATCTTCACCAAAGGCGGCGCGCAGCCCGGCGATCAACTTGTTCTGACAAAGCCCTTGGGCGCGGGAGTCATTACCACGGCTCAAAAACGTGATCAGGTAGAATCTGCCGATCTGCGAGCGGCGGTGAAAAGTATGTCTCGGCTGAATCGCGGCGCCGCCGAAGCCGCCAAGCATGTTGCGCCGCATGCGCTGACGGATGTCACCGGCTTTGGGTTGTTGGGACACGCGCATGAGATGGCGCATCTGTCCGGCGTCGATATTGAAATTGAGAGCCGGAGTCTTCCCTGGTTGCCGGGGGCGCGGGATTATGCCGAGGCCGGAATTTTTCCGGGCGGCGCGGAACGCAATGAGGCCTATTTTGGGAGTTGGGTTCGTTACGAATGCGCTGGCGCGTTGCCGGATTGGGAACAGCGGCTGCTGCATGATCCCCAAACTTCCGGCGGGCTGCTGATCTCAATCCCGGAAGAAAAGTTGCCACTTTTGAGAGATAAACTAAGCGTCGCCGGGGAAAGGCACTCGGTGATTGGGCGGGTTGTTGCGGGTGATGGAAAAATCGTGGTGCGATAGCGAAGGCGACAGCCAATTCCAGGTTAGCTTACGGAATACGCAATACGGAATATCTTGTAACACCCCATAGTGCGTATTGCGTATTCCGTAAATTGAATAGATACCGCTCGAGTCTGGCAACTCAGTCGGCCATGGCAAAAATTCTGATTGCTGAAGACGAACCCGATATTCAGGCGCTGCTCACGCTGATTTTGCGCCACTCCGGGCATGACGTGATTGCGGCCGGTGATGGGCAAGCGGCTCAAGATTTGGCGTTAACAGAAAAACCCGATCTGATCATCTTGGATGTGCAGATGCCCAAGGTGAATGGGTACGATGCCTGTAAGCTGATCAAAGCTCAGCCGACGCTGCAAGATATTCCCGTCTTATTCTTGACAGTGCGCGGCGACCAAAATGAAAAACAAACCGGCTTTGCGGCGGGCGCGGCGGGTTATCTGGTTAAGCCTTTTGCTTCGGAAGAGTTAGTGGGTTCGGTTACTGAAATCCTCGGTCGTGGAAAGATACACTAGCTTTCGTTTAGCAACGAGTTAACCCCTTTGCCACCTCGCCGGGCCACCACTGGCAGATAGCCCGACTTACTCAAACTTGAAAGGGTGCATTCGCACTTTTTGGCCGCCCCTTCGACTACGCGGTGGGCGCAGCCTGAGCGGAATGCGGTGATTTTCCGTATGAAGTCGAAGGACGCGCCCGCCGCTCCGCTCAGGATGCTAGTTGATCACTATTGGCTATTACACCCGACTTAAAAGCCCCACTTTCAGACAATAAAAAAAGAAGCCCTCCTCGGTTTGCCGAAGGGTGAGCGGTAAAGCCAAGCATTACAAATTAAGGATACAATGAGGGTCCGAAACAAAAGAGTATTTCTGAGAGGAGCAGGAGTTTGATGGAGGCCGCGCCAACCTTTGGGGCCTGGGTTAAACGCCGGCGCCAAGCGCTAAATTTGACTCAGGCGGACTTGGCGTATCGGGTAACTTGCTCAAAGACCACCATTAAGAAAATCGAAGCGGACAAGCGGCGGCCATCCGTCCAATTGGCGGAGCTGTTGGCGCGCGCGCTGAGGATCGTGCCCGCGGAACAAGTCGAGTTCATGCGCCTGGCGCGGCCGGAACTCTTGTTGGATTCATTGAGCCTTTCCCCGTTGGCTTCGGATTTGTTCCGTGATCAACTGCCGCCCCCAACCCCGGTCACTGTTTCTCGTTTGCCCATGCCGCGTACGCCCCTCCTGGGCCGGGGTCAGGATGTAACGACCGTATGTAGTCTCCTCCGGCGTCCGGACATCCCCTTACTCACTTTGACCGGGCCGGGCGGAGTGGGCAAGACGCGCCTGGCGATTCAAGTCGTCGAGACTTTACATGATGATTTTGCCGACGGCATTTATTGTGTGGCCCTGGCGCCGGTCAGCGACCCGGATTTAGTCATGCCGACCCTCGCCCGGGCGCTGGGGATCAAGGAACTCCACAATCGGCCGGCGCTCGAATTTCTTTCGGACTACCTGAGCCGCAAAAAAATGTTAATCCTGCTTGATAATTTCGAGCAGGTCATCCCCGCCGCCCAAGAGCTCGCTGAATTGCTATCGGTGGCGCCCGGTCTGAAATTACTGGTAACCAGCCGCGCCGTTTTGCATCTTTCTGGGGAGCATGAATTTGTGGTGTCGCCTTTGCCCGTGCCGCAACCCTCGCCCTCCACCAATGGCTTGATGCAATCGCCGGCCGTTGCGCTTTTCATCCAACGCGCTCAGGCGGTCAAAATTGATTTTGCGTTGACGCCGGAGAATATCGCGGTCGTGGCAAAAATCTGCGCGCGCCTGGATGGACTGCCGCTGGCGATTGAGCTGGCGGCCGGCCGCAGCAAGCTCTTATCTCCCCCAGCGCTCTTGGCCCGGCTGGAAGGATCCTCACCCGAGTCGCCGCTTGATTTACTGGCCGGGCAGACGCAAGATTTGCCCGACCGCCATAAGACCATGCGCCGGACAATTGATTGGAGCTACCAGCAACTGCCGGAGAGAGAACAAGAGTTATTCCGGTGGATGGGTATTTTTGTGGGCGGTGGAACCCAGGAAGCGGCCGCCGCTATTTTTAGTGGACTTAAACTTTCGGAGCCGGCCCGGGCTCGGTTTAAGACCTCGCCGGTGACCCTGAGTGCTTTGGGCGCGCTGGTGGACAAGAGTTTGTTGCAAGCGACGGAAGGCATAACCGGTGAGCCGCGCTTTGGGATGCTGGAGGTTCTGCGCGAGTATGCGCTTGAACGCTTGAAAGCTCTGGGCGAACTGGAATTACTCCGGCAGCAGCATGCAATTTTCTTCGTGGGCCTGGCGGAGAAAGCCGAAGCCAAGCTTCATGGTCCGGAACAAGATACCTGGCTCAACTGTTTGGAGGATGAGCATGATAATCTTCGGGCGGTGTTGCAATGGTCTTGTTCCGAGGCAGGCGAGATTGAAATCGGGTTACGGTTGAGCGGCGTGCTCTGGCAGTTCTGGCTGGTTCGCGGCTATGTCGGCGAAGGGCAAATGTGGCTCGCGCGGATCCTGGAGCGATCTACAGCGCCCAGCCTGCCGCGCGCGCGCGCGCTCAATGGCGCCGGCCTCCTGGCCTGGGTGCAAAGCGACTATCCGCAAGCGCAGGCCCTGCTCGAAGAAAGTTTGCAACTCTCTCGTGACTTCGGGGATAAACACGGCTGGGCTTGGGCGCTCAATCACCTGGGGCAAGTCGCGCTCTTAGAAGGCAACACGGCTCAGGCCAGTCTGCTGGGCACTGAGAGTCTCGCGATGTTTCGAGAGGAGGGCGCTACTTGGAATACGGCCTGGGTCTTACTTAATCTTGGAGATGTGGCGACGGCTCAGGGCGCGTCCGAACGCGCCGCGCAACTTTATTCGGAAGGATTGGAGTTGTTTCGCCGGACGGGCGACCAACGCGGCATTGCGTGGGCCCAAGAGCATTTAGCGGGTGTCTCCCTGGCTCAAGGCCATACTGAACAGGCGGCGGCGTTGCTCACCGAGAGCTTAGGTTTATTTCAATCGGCCGGTGATCACGGGGGTGGCGCGTTGGTCCTTAATCACCTGGGGCGGGTGGCGGAGATGGGGGGGGATGAGCGGCGGGCCGCCGAATTGTTTACGGAGAGTCTGCGTATTTTTCAAGCGCGCGGCGTGAACTGGGGAATTGGCTGGTGCCTGGTGGGGTTAGCCAGCCTGGCCACTCGGTATGGTCAGTTGGAGCGCGCGGCTCGCCTCCTGGGCGCTGCCCAAATGCTGTTGATCAATGTCGGTGAGTTCCGAGTGTTCGGCAAATACTACAGTCGCACGGCGGCGGATGTGCAGACCCGGCTAGACGCGGAGGCGTTTGCTGCCGCCTGGAATTCCGGCCATGCGCTCTCGCGTGAAGCGGCGATCAGTTATGCTTTGGAGGAAAGCTGAACTTACCCAAATCAATTATTTTTTAATCACGAATGCCGCGAATGGACGAATAACGCGAATTTTTTTGTTTATTCGCGCGAAGCGATTTGGCCTATTCGCGCGAAGCGTATTCGTGATTAAAATGCGTTCGTAAAAAAAATCAAGTTCGTTTCCAAAGTTGCCGTAGGTAGTGAGCCGCCATCTTGGGTCGCCGGTCGCGGGTGAAGACGCCTTTAAAATTGAAGCTGTTCATCCGGTTAACCGCCTGCCCAGTCTTGAAATCACACAGATTCCAAACATGCTCACCGACGACGAAGGATTTGGTGCGCAAGACTTCGATATAGCGCTTCAGCATTTCCACTTGAAATTCTTCGCTAAACATTTCTGGCGGCTCGGCGTGCACGCCGGGCACGGTGTCGGCGCCAAATTCACTTAAGACCAGTGGCTTGTGATATTTCTCGTACAGCGCATCCAACTCAGCCGAAAGTCTCTGACAACCGAGATCGAGTTGAGCCGGCTCCGTGTACCAGGCATAGTAACGATTGAGACACATAAAGTCTACAAACTCAAAGGCCTCCTCTGCGACCCCGACGGTTGTCACGACGGTGGCGGGTCGAGTCGGGTCCAGGGATTTGGCTAGATCATACAAGTTGCGGAAGAAGGCCTTGGCGGCGGGACGATTGGAATGCGGCTCGTTGGCGAGTGACCACGCAATCACGCTGGGGTGATTCTTGTCTCGGGCAATCATCTCACGCGTGTATTGGCGGCAGAGCTCGAGGCGGCGTTCCAGGCCTTCCTCGGCGAAGAAGAGGCCTACCGCCGGAGTTTCGTCAATCACCAAAAAACCCAGTCGGTCGGCTAAGTCCATCATCTGCTCCGAGTACGGGTAGTGGGTCGTGCGGAAGGAGTTGGCCCCAATCCATTCCATGAGCGCGTAATCTTTGACGATGAGCGCCGGCAACAACCCGCGCCCGACAACCGCAAAATCTTCATGGCGTCCAAACCCGCGCAAGTAGATCGGTTGACCATTGAGCAGAATTTCATCGCCTTCGATCTTGATCGTGCGAATGCCAACCGGAAGTGTATAACGATCAAAGACGCCTCGGCTGTCTTTAAGTTCCACCGTCAATTGGTAAAGGTGAGGTGATCCCGGGGCCCATAACGCCGGCTGCGGCACCTGCAAACTGGCTTCAGCTTGCGCACTGAACTCTATTTCGGTAGCGATCGGATCTCCCTGACCTTGCAAACTCAGTCGGGCGTGGACCGGAGCCGACTCGGTGCGGTGTAAGCCAACCCGCACATAGCCCGTGTCGTTGTGGACATCGGTTATCACCGTGAGGTCGGACAAGCCTTCAGGCGCAACCGCGTAAAGCAGCACCGGGCGATGGAGACCACAGTAGGGGAAAAAATCGAATGAGCCGTCCGGATAGTTGAGGCTGGCGAAGCGATCCAAGGGGCCCATCGGAACGTTCCCCGGAGGGACGCGATCGGTTGCCAGAGTCCCATCCACACTCACGACCAGCCGATTGTCCTCTTCGCGCAGGAGCGGGGTCACGTCGAACTCAAAAGGTAGGTGACCGCCTTCGTGAGAGCCCAGGCGGACGCCATTGAGCCAGACTTCCGCCGAGTAATTTACCGAGCCGAAACGTAGAAAATATTTCCGGGAGGTTTGCAGATTCCAAGGCGCATCGAAGCGCGTCTGATACCAGGCCAAGCCCAGGTAATCACGCCAGCTCGAAAACTGATCGTTCCAACTGGCCGGCACGGCAATGGGCTGCCCGCCCACAAAGCCGGAACTCCAGCCGGCGGCCTGCCCCGCATTTTCAGGATCAAAACGGATTTCCCAGAAACCGGAGAGATCAAAACAGTGGCGGTAGCGGTTGGATTGAGGATACAGCATTGAGGGGCTCCATACTCAGTGCATCACGAAAATAGCACCCTGAGCGGAGCCCGGCGTTCTTGGCCGGGCGTAGTCGAAGGGTGCGTTTCCCTAATGGGATGTGGCTTGGAAGCGCGTCCTTCGACTGCGCCCCACCATCCTTCGACTTCGCTCAGGACGCGCGGGGCTCCGCTCAGGATGCTCGCGGTATATTAAGACTCCGCCGCGCTCACACCCGTGAGATTCAGTTCTTCCGCAAAATGGCAGGCCACCTGATGCCCGGGCGTAATTTCGCGCAAAGCGGGCGTCTCCGTTCGGCAGCGGTCTTGCGCGTACCGGCAGCGCGGATGAAAGTAACAACCCGAGGGTGGATTGGCTGGGTCGGCGACCTCGCCTTGTAAAATGATGCGCTGCGATTTGCGTCTCGGTATCGTTTTAGGAACCGCGGATAAGAGCGCCTCGGTATAGGGATGTTTGGGCGCGGCAAAAAGTTCATCGGTGGGAGCCACCTCCACCAACTTCCCGACGTACATCACCGCAATCCGGTCGGCCAGATACTCCACCACACTGAGATCGTGGGAGATAAAGAGATACGTCAAAGCAAATTCGGCTTGCAGGTCCTGGAGTAAATTCAGAATTTGAGCCTGGATCGAAACGTCCAAAGCGGAAACGGCTTCATCGCAAACCACGATGCGCGGCTCGAGCGCCAACGCGCGGGCGATGCCGATCCGCTGCCGCTGTCCCCCGGAAAAGGCGTGCGGGTAGCGGCGCATATATTCCGGACGCAAGCCGACCTTGCGGAGCAGCCCGGCAACTCGGTCTTCGAGTTCCTTGCCCTGCGCAATGTTATGAATCCGGAGCGGCTCGGCCACAACGTCCATCACGGTGAAGCGCGGGTTGAGCGATGAGTACGGGTCTTGGAAGATCATTCGTAATTCGCGGCGATAATTCTTAAGCTCCGCTCCGTGTAACTGAGCTAGATCAACACGTTCACCCTCAGCATTCTCGTAAAGCACTCGACCACGGGTGGGATCGTAAGCGCGCAGCAGGCAGCGCCCCACAGTCGTCTTGCCGCAGCCGCTCTCTCCGACCAAGCCGAGCGTTTCACCTCGGCTGACTGAAAAGTTGACGTCGTCCACCGCGCGCACATAGCCCACAACCTGACGCGAGAATCCCTTGTGAATAGGAAAGTGCATCGCGAGATTTTCAACGGAGAGGATGGTTGTGTCCGGCATATTATTCTCCGTACAGATGGCAACGGACGGTCGTGCCGGAGGGGAGGTGAGTGATTGAGGGCGTTACCTGATCACACACGCCCAGAATACGCTGAGGGCAGCGGGTGTGAAACACGCAGCCTTGAGGCCGATTGTAAGGATCGGGAACCATCCCTTTGATGGCTTCGATCCGGCCTTGCCGGCGTTGGCCGAACTTTGGAATAGAGCGCAGCAGCGCCTGCGTGTAGGGATGTTTCGGGTCGGTGAAGAGCGTATGGGTATCCGCTTGTTCGACAACTTCACCCAGATACATGACGACAACCTGATCGCAGGTCTCGGCGACCACGCCTAAGTTGTGAGTGATGAGCAAAATGGACATGCCGAAGTCTTGCTGCAGCTTCAACATTAACTCGATGATCTGCGCCTGCGTGGTTACATCCAGCGCCGTCGTCGGCTCATCCGCGATGAGCAGGCCGGGGCGGCAGGCCAGCGCCATGGCAATCATGACGCGTTGGCGCATGCCGCCGCTGAGTTGAAAAGGATAAGCCTCTAGGCTGTGCTTGGGCCGGGGAATCCCGACGCGCTGGAGGAGTTCAATGACCTGCATCCGCATTTCCGCCCGGCTGATTGAGCGGTGAATTAAAATGGCCTCTCCGATCTGATCGCCCACGGTGTGTACGGGTGACAAAGAGGATAAAGGCTCCTGAAAGATCATGGAGATTTGGCCGCCGCGGATGGCGCGCATCTGACGGCTGTTCGGTTTCAGGCCCGCCAGGTCAATCGCTTCTGCGCCATTTGAATCGGTGTCCTTTGACTGGGGAGGATGCCAGAGAATCTGTCCGGCGACGATGCGGCCCGGGCGCTCGACGAGTTGTAAGATCGAGTAGGCGGTGACACTTTTGCCGCACCCACTCTCGCCGACGATGCCCACCGTCGTGCGGCGCGGGATGGTTAAGTCAACGCCTTCCACGGCCTTCACGGTGCCCTCATCCAAAAAGAAATGGGTTTTCAGGCCTTTAATTTCGAGCAGTGGTGCGGTTTCGTTCATTTACTTGTCCTTAGCAGCTCACATGAGCATCCTGAGCGGAGTGCGATGCTCTTTCGCGCGCAGTCGAAGGATGCGATGCCAAGTCAGGTTCCGTTAAGGAAACGCACCCTTCGACTGCGCCACGCTGGAGAGCGCGTGGCTCCGCTCAGGGTGCTGACTTCCTTTTCATCGCGTGTACGGGTCGGCGGCATCGCGCAATCCATCACCGAAAAAGTTTAGGGTTAGTACAGAAACAACGACCGCCAAAGCCGGAATCATTAACCACGGGGCGGTGGCAATCGAGCGGATGTCTTGCGCATCTTGCAGCAGCACCCCCCAACTGACCACCGGCTCGCGCAGGCCCAGGCCCAAGAAGCTGAGCGACGTCTCTGAGAGGATCATCCCCGGAATTGCCAGGGTCATGGAAGCAATTAGGTGGCTGGTAAAGGCCGGCAGCATGTGGCGGAAGATAATGCGCCACTCACTCGCGCCATCCAGCCGCGCGGCGGTCACGAATTCTTCCTCGCGCAATGAAAGGAATCGTCCGCGCACGACCCGCGCGAGACTCGTCCAGCCAATCAGCGAGAGGATGACCGTGATGGCGAAGTAGACTCTGCCCGGCGGCCAATTGAGCGGCATGGCGGCTGCCAAACCCATCCAGAGCGGGATGGAAGGAATGGAGCGGAGGAAATCAATCAGGCGCTGGATCAAGTCATCTAATATGCCGCCGTAATAGCCGGAGATGCCGCCTAAAAAGGTGCCAAGCACTAAACTGAGAAAGACACCGGCCAGGCCAATGGACATGGAGACACGTGTGCCCTGGATGATGCGGCTCAACAGGTCGCGGCCCAAGCGGTCGGCGCCTAACAAGTAGGCTGTTTGGGTAGAGTCCTCCACGCCAAATAAGTGCCGATCGGTTTTAAAAATCCCCAACAACTTGTAAGGCCAACCATGGACGAAGAACTTCAGCCGGATTTGGGTCGTGGGGTCAACGACGAAATCGCGCCGCATGGACTCCAGATTTACCTGGCTGGTGTAGCCGGTAACATACAGGCTGAGATTTCCCGGCTCATTCATCAAATGCATCGGCTGGGGCGGCGCAAACAGGTAATTGGAATTGCTTTGGGAGGGGTCAGCCGGGGCGAGAAAATCGGCAAATAAAGCGATGAGGTAGATCAAGGCCACCAGGACGCCGCTGATCAGGGCCAGTTTGTGTTTGCGGAATTTCCACCAAACTAGTTTCCACTGGGGAGCGACAAAAGCCTGGGCTTCGATTTCCTGGGCGGGTGGCTCAAGCGGGATGACTTGAGATGGTTCAGAAACGTCTGTAATGCTCATGGGAGTTGATCACTGAGACAGTCTTTTATCACGAATGACTCGAATAGTGCGAGTGAAAAAGAGTCATTCCCGCGCAGGCGGGAATGACGGTTTAGTTAAAATTGTTCGCTTTATTCGGCCCATGCGTGTCATTCGTGATTAAGGCTTGTTATTGATACCGAATGCGCGGGTCGAGCAGCGCCAGCAGAATGTCAGAAACCAGCGTTCCGAGCACGGTCGCCACGCTCAGGATCAAGATCATCGCCCCGGCCAGATACATATCCTGCGATTGCAGCGAACGTAGCAGCAGCGGCCCGGTGGTGGGCAGATTCATCACTTGAGACAAAATGATGGACCCGGAGATCAGGCCGGGCAGAATCCAGCCCAGGGTGCTGACAAACGGGTTAAGCGCCAGACGCACCGGGTATTTCAGGATAACCTTCCACTC
>Ga0075421_100001083_pt1 | contig 31056 bp, 22 predicted proteins | sample SoiMetdeltSBSDD5_FD_75292 | JGI IMG/M metagenome (GOLD analysis project Ga0075421, IMG submission 75292) | Bulk soil microbial communities from a Populus tree surrounding site in Tennessee, USA - Soil MetaG P. deltoides SBSDD5 | ecosystem: Environmental > Terrestrial > Soil > Tree plantation... | reverse complement strand
GTCGTGCCAACGGCGTCGACCCACCACGATCGGAGCCCGTACATCATCAGCCACGCATAGCCCAGCGCGCCGGCAATGCCGAGAACGCTGCCGATGACGGCGAGCAGCACGCCTTCCTGCAGGAACAGCCGCCTGACGCGCGCGGGCCCGAACCCCACGGCTCGCAGCAGGCCGACCTCGCGCACGCGCTGCTCGATGCCCAGCTTGAAGAACAGCACCACGAGCAACAGCGCAGAGACGACGATGAAGAAGCTGAAGTAGACGAAGTACTCGCCAAAGTCGGTGGCGCCGCGCGAGGCCTGGAGACCCTGGGCGCGCACGTCGATCACGGCCAGGCCAACAGCAAACGGATCAACGGCCGCACGGAGACGCTGGACATAGAGGTCGCGCGCCTCGGTCAGCGATTGCCCCGCTTGAGGAGTTGCTCGGATCGAGGTTATCGCTCCATAGCGCGTCTGCCAGAGCCTCTGGCCTGTTTCCAGCGTGACGAAGGCTTTCGGTGTCGTGCGGTACTTTTCCCAGTACGCCTCATCAACCTTTCGAATGCGGCGAAGGTCGACAGGGAACGGCGGGTCCCAATCATCGAGCGTCGGCGAATCCGTGATGCCCGGATACGTCGGCGCCATCTTCCGATCGCCTCGATCGATTGGCACAACGCCAGACACGTTGAGTGTCGTCGACTTCGTCACCAGCCGGCCCGGTTCCTCCCACGCGTAGTACTCCAACGAGACCGCGTCGCCGGCGCGTGCCTGCAACTCGGTCGCGGCCCAATCGTTCAATACGATTGATCCGTCAGAATCTGGCGGATTGGATTGATCGGTGGGTTGAATGGTGCTGAGGTCGAGAGCGGTGACGAGGGAGTAAGGAACTTCACGCTGGCCAACCCGGAGGCTGTTCGCCAGATACGTGAACAACGCGCCCGCCTGCATCGCGGTTCCTTCGAGTGCGCTCATTGCCGCCTTCGCGTGCGCATCGTCAAGGAGGCCGGTCGCGGAACCTATCACGAGCACGCCTGGTGCATCGACTGTCTCCACCAGATAGCCCAGATCCTCGAGCTGGGCTTCGCGTCGTACGAGCTCGCGCAAGGCAGCGGGCGCATCAGCAGGTGGACTCAGCCCGCTGGACACCAGCAAGGTATTAACGCGGGCCGCGACGTCCAGGTCTTGTTGCAGCCTGGAGAGCGGCACGAACACCGCTGATACTTCGCCCTGTTGCGCCTCGAGAGAGAACTCGCCGAGCGAATCAGCCGGCAGCACGGTCGCGACCGTCAGGCGCAGCGAACGTCCCAGGTTGTCGCGCTGCCCATGGAGTGACTCGAGTGGAATATCCGTGGGACGTTGCACGCGCACGAGAATCGACTCGCCAGCGCTTACAGCGATCTGCCGGGCGAGCGCCGGACTGAGGAGCGCTTCCCGGTTCTCCGGACCGGTGACGCCGCTGACGCCATGGAAACGCCAGAACCGATCGTCCACACCGTAGACACGCGCCTGCGCTACGCGACGGCCCTCGTTCTGTGCGGTAACAGTTCCCTGAACGATGAGCAGAGGTGTGACACCGGAAAAGCCTGCGCGGAACTCCGGCTGCGTCGCGAGATCCTGGGCCAGCTGTTCGCGGAAAAGACTCGTCGCCACAACGACTTGGTCGGTTCGACCAAGGCGGCCAAGGAGGAGGTCGCGAAGACTGCCGCGGACCGAATCGCCCACGAGCAGCGCCCCGGCGAGCACGGAGACGGCCGTCGCCACACCGAGCACGACGGCTACATTCGTGCGCCAGTAGTAGGTGAGGCTGCGAAAGACGATCTGTCGGACGTGCACTCCTTCTGACCCTACCGCGCCAAAGCACTCCAGGTCAAAGGTCAAATGTCTGACTTTTGCCCTTTGAACTTTTGCCCTTCGCTCAGCCCCCGGCCTGATACCCGGCCCGGGCACGCACCGTCCCTCGTCGTCCTTTGACGCGAACGTCGAGCTTATGCCATCCGGTGGCCGCGACGCCGCGAGGCGTGAAGCTCAGAAGATAACGCTGGCGAAACTCCTCGAGGATTCGCAGGAAGGTCTGCGAGAGATCTTTCGTCGACTCGATCTCGAATACGCTTCCACCCGTGACCTCACCGATATTTTTCAGGAACGTCGGACTGATGCGGCCGCGCATCGCGATCCCGTACACCACGACATCGGATCGCCGCGCCGATTGAAGCACGACGTCGGGTGTCAGGAAGCTTGCCGTGTCGACACCGTCGCTGAATACGATCAGCAGGCTGCGGCCAACATCGGACCCGGACAAGGCGATCGCACCATACGTGCCGTCCACGAGAGATGTCTGGCCAGAAGGCACGACGGCAGCAAGCGTCTCCTGGACGAGAGGAATATCAGACGTCAACTCCTGGCGCAGGCGGACGGCGTGGCTGAAAGTCAGCAACGCCGCTCGGTCGTCCTTCTTGAGTCCGCGAAGCAGCGAAGCACCGGCGCTCTGGAGGTGTTCGAGCCGTTCACCGTTCACACTTTCGCTGACATCGAGGCCGAGAATGATGTTCAACGGGAGCTGCTCGAGCCGGACGAGGTCGACGTCCTGCAGCACCCCTTCGTCCTTGACTTCGAAGTCCTCGGGGCGGAGCTTCGTGACGACCTGACCGCGATCCGTGACGAGGACGTCGACGCGAACGGCTTCCACCCGCGACGAGAACGTCGGCTGCTGCGGACCAGCAGTGAGGCCGGTGCCCAGCAACAGCGCCAGTCCGAAAGGAGCCTTCATCGGCGCGGCCGCTCCGCGGTCACGGCAACACGCAGCGCTGTCCACACACCTTCGAGGTCACGCGTCTGGGCAATGTAGTAGCTCCACCATGGATCGTCGGCGCGCGCTGGCTGGTCTCTGGCGAGCACCTCCTCGATCGCGGCCAGCGCTCCTGACCGATCCCCCGCTCGAGCGGCCATGGCGCTGAGCGCGAGGCGCGGTGACTGCGCAAGCTCGAATAGCTCGCTCGCGCGCTGGTAAGCCCGTCGCGCTTCTTCAGCAAGACCGAGGGCGTCTGCCGCGTCGCCGAGAAACAGGTTGCCGTAATACAGCAACAGGCGATTCTTCGTCCCCGTCGTCGCGCGTCGCAATTCGACAATCGCGTCCTGATGCCGGCCCCTGCGGTTGAGCACGCGACCCAGGCGGATACGTGCCTCTGCCCGGTTCGGATCCCGCTCGAGCGACTCCCGGTAAAGCTTCTCTGCCCGTCGCAGTTCCTCGCCCTCGTCGCCGTACAATTTGAACAGGTCGCGAGAAAGCGTTGTCGAGAGCAGCACACTCTGAATCTGCGGCCCGCTGAATATCTCGCGCGCGCACGCCGCCACGAACAAGACCTCAGGATCCTGCGGAAAGAGCTGCACCGACCGCTCGACGTGCCACGCGTCGGTCTGTTCGACCGACTGCATGTAGAGATTGGACGCCAGATACCAGAGGCGAACCGTCTCGTCCGCCCCGGGGTCGGCCCCGAGTTTTCGCGACTCCTTCGGCTTGACCTTATCGAGGAGCCGCCTGCCCATCTCCCACTGCACACTGGCATCATCGACGCCCGTCTGTTGACCGTCGGCGAGGTACAACATGATGGAATCGGAGCGTGGTCGCCGCGAGGAATCGGGCACCGGCAAAACAGGCCCAAGGACGGCGATCTCTGCATGAAGCGTGGCGCCCCGCTTGAGAATTCGATCCTCTCCGCCGCGATCAGTAACTTGTTTCGCGATCAGCCTGAGACGGTTGATATCGTCGCGGCCGTACGGAATCACCCGCGTGCGCGGCCTGGGCTGTGGCAGACGGAAAACACCGCTAAAGGGCTCAGGCTCGATCGGCGTGTAGAAGACGCCAGTGCTTGGTTCGCGAACGAGGCTGACGACCGAGCTGACATCCTGCCACACGAGCCAAAGCGTGTTGCGATCCCACGAGGCCACGCGTAACAGCGCATCGTCTGCGCTGCCGAACTCGTGCTGCCCGACGGCGTCGAGCCATTGTTGCAGGCGGTCGATCCGGTCCAGCCTCCGCGTGACGGAGTCCTGCGCGTCGGCGGCGAACCCGGTCCATGACATCAAGACGAGGGCGATCGCCGTGTGCAGTGTCACCATGGCTCCGCGCTAATCGAGTTTCAAGAGACGAGCGGCATTGCGCCAGTAGATCTGCTCTCGCTCCGCGTCCGTGATGGGAAGGCGATCGATCACCTTGATCGTCTCGCGAATGTATTGACGTCCGCCTTCCGGGTCGAATGGAGCGTCAGACGCAAAGAGCACCCGGTCCACGCCAAAGAAACGCAGGCCGCAGACCGTTGGATCATACGCGCCGAAGGTCGCCGTGTCGGCGTAAAACATCTTGAAGTAGTCGAGCGGCCGTTTCTTCAGTTCCTTGAGTAGCTTGGTGTAGTCGCGGTCGGATGTGCGCGTGCCGAGCTGATCCCAACCGGGCCCGACGCGGCCCTCGAAGTACGGAATCATGCCCCCCATGTGATGCGTGATGATCTTCAGGTTTGGATAGCGGTCGAAGAGACCTGAGAACACCAGCCTGGACATGGCGACGCTGGATTCGTACGGCCAGCCGAGCGTCCACCAGATCTCGTACAGCGAGCGCTCCTCGGTGGGATAGTCGGCGATGTCAGCGCTGCGATATGGATGCAGCCAGATCGGAAGATCGCGAGCAGCCATCGCGGCAAAGATCGGCTGGTATTCCGGCAAGTCGAGCGGCCGGCCCTGCACGTTCGAGCAAATCTGAATTCCCCGGGCGTTGAGCGCGCCCATTGAACGCTCGAGCTCGCGCATCGTCGCATCGACATCGTTCATCGGCAGCCAGGCGATGAAACCGGGAAATCTGTCTGGATACTTGTCCACCAACTCCGCCATCCCGTCGTTCGCGCGCTGGGCAAGATCCACAGCCTCGCTTGGACTCGCAAACGCGTCGACAGGCGGCGTGGCGATCGAGAGGATCTGCTGATAACCGGGATGAAGATCCATGATCTCGAAGCGGACGTCGAGATTCGCCAGCATCGGCACACCCCGCACGCGCTTCCCCACATCCTTCATCGTCGAGGCCAGCTCCATCATCCGCTCGACGTAGCGCGCGGGGAAGATGTGGGTGAAGATGTCGATCTTTCGCATTCGCTCTCCTATTGCTCTTCTCGCAGGCCAGCCGCCCGCCATTTGCTGAAATGCCCGGCGAGATACTTCACGTTCGTGAAGCCGTGCCGCCGCAGCGTGCCGCCGGCCATCCAGGCGCGAGGACCGTGGCCGCAGTACACGATGACAGGGTCCAGCCTCGAGCCCGGTATCGTGTCGAGGTGTTCGCCTAGCCGGTGAAAGGGAATATTGAGCGCCCCGGGGACGTGCCCTTGCGCGAATTCGTCCGGCGTACGCACGTCGATGATCGTCGGCGCTGTTTTTGTCTGGATCTGCTCCAGCAACGTCACCGCGGCGATCTCCGCGCGATCGCGCTTCACCGGTTGCGCGCCGGCTGGTATCGAGACGAGCACGGCGGCCACTCCCAGAACAGCCACGATGACGGCGAGCACGTAGAACGCGACGGCATACGAGCCGGTCTGCTCCACCCACACGGCAAGGAAGAGCGGGCCCACTGCGGACGCCACCACCGTCATCGCCTGCGCAGCGCCTTGAATCCTCCCCAGGTGCCGCCGGCCGTAAGCGCTCCCCCAGAAACTGAAGAACACGACGGTGATGAATCCACCGGCAATGCCCATGGCCACCGCCTGCACCATGACCTGCGGCATCGTGGATACGTGTGCGAGCGCCATCAGCCCAACCGCCAGTACGGCCATCGCGCTCACGAGAATCACGCGCAGTGACAGTCGCGGAGCCAGCGCGCCGGCAGCGAAGTTGCCACCAAGCCCGGTAATGGCGGTCACCGCCAGCGCCGTGTAGTACACGTCAGGCGCAAATCCACGCTCCGCGAGAATCGATTCGTTCAGCAGGCCGATTCCCGACGCGACGAGGCCGTACACGGAACTGGCCAGCCCAAACACCCAGAATGCCGGCGAACGGAGCGCCTGCCCCAGCGTTGCATGTGTCGCCTCCGATCGGTCGTCTGTGACATCGACGGCAACATCAGAGGAAGACTCGCCGTCGACGTGCAGACCGACTGCTTCCGGTGAAGAGCGATCGAGCCACCAGGCCAGCGGCGCGAGACCGACGAGCAGAGCGGCCCCGATTGACGCCCACGCCACGCGCCAGCCGGAGGATTGCACAACGGCCCCGACCAACGGGAATGCCGCCATGAACCCGATGCTCATGACCAGCGCGTAGACGGCCATCGCCACGGTCAGGCGCCGGCGAAACCACTTGCCCACCATCGCCAGGCTGATCACCGACAGCGCGCTCTGGCCAAAGCCGCGTGTCAACGTTACCAGCACGAGAACGCCAACCATGGTGCCGGTGCGACTCATCGCGAGCACCGTGAGGCCAAGAGCGGCGGCGGTCACCGTGAGCACGACGCGGCTGCCGATCCGATCGATCAGCCTGCCGACACCAAGGCAGAACAACGCACCGACGAGCGTCGCCACCAGATTGATCTGCGCAAACGCGACGCGACCCAATCCGAGATCTCGCAGCAGCGGCTCGGTAATCAGCCCGAGACCCTGCGTACGCCCAGGCAATGTGCCGACCATGGCCAACGCGGCCACGCCAAGAACCACCCATCCGTAGTACACGCGCTCCCGCGTTTCCGGAGCGATGAGAGCCGAAGAGTTGGATTGGCTCATGCTAAACAACCCGCCGGAGTCGACCGTCCGCGATCTCGAAGCGAACCGGAAACTGTGCCGCGAGACGTTCGCTGTGCGTGACGACGATCAGGATATTGCGCTGCCGCTTATGGAGATCGAGCAGCATCGATGCAACGGTTGCGGCCGAGGCCTGATCGAGATTGCCCGTTGGCTCATCGCACAGCACCAGCCGCGGTTGCAGCACGAGCGCGCGCGCGATCGCGGCGCGCTGCTTCTCACCACCGGACAACTCGCCCGGCCGATGTTCGAGCCTCTCACCCAGCCCGACCTGCTCGAGGCACGCTCGGGCGCGCGCGGCGTCATCGCCGCCATTCTTTCTTGCCACCAGCGTCGGAACGAGTACGTTTTCAAGGACAGTGCACTGCGGCAGCAGGCAATGATCCTGGAATACGAACCCGATACTGGTGTTGCGGAAATCGGCCAACGCGGAGGCGGCGAGATTGAACGGATTCTGCCCGTCGAGAGTGATGGTGCCGTGTGACGGCGGCTCGAGTGCTCCCAGCATGTACAACAGCGAGCTCTTCCCGCTGCCCGAGGGCCCCGTGATCGCGGCAGCATCGCCCGGCGACAACGCAAAGTTCACGTCCGAAAGCACCGTCAGTGGGCCACGCGGCGTCGGATATTGTTTGCTGACCTGGAAGACGTTCAACACGGCTGACCTGTGCTTGCGCGACGGCTCGCGGCTTCGTAGACCTCGAGCTGCCGCGTTGCCGATGCGGCGATCGTATAGTGAGTGCGAACGCCCTCGAAAGCATTGTTCGCCAGCTGCGCCGACAAGCCGCGATCGGCCCACATCGTGTGCAGCCCTTCGGCGAGCCCATCGATGTCGTCGGGTGCGACCAGCAAACCGCCACCGGTCTTCTCCACCACCTCGGTGAACGCGCCACGTCTCGGCTGCACCACGGGCACGCCGGCAGCCATCGACTCGAGGAGGAACATTCCCTTCGGCTCATCGTAGGTCGCGGGGACGGAGAGAACATCCAGGCTGCGCAGAAACGTGAGCTTGCCTTCACGATCGAGCTCACCGTGGTAGAAGAATTCCCCGGCCAGGCCGGCGCGCTCAACGATACCGCGCGCCTGATCGAGATACTCGCGGTGGTTCGGGGCCATGTATCCGGCAGCGTGAAGGCGCACTGGGGCGTCTCCGACACGCCGCCTGAAGCGAACGTACGCGTCGGCCAGCTTCTGAAGTCCCTTCTCCGGGGCGATCCGCGCGAAGTATCCCACTCGATACTCGTGGCCCCGCTCGCCAGCCGGGCGCCGCGAGTAACCATCCATCTTGATGCCCAGCGGCACGACAGACATTCGCTCCGGAGGAATCTTCAGGTAGCGCGTCATGAACTCCGCGCAGTAATCGCTGACGGCAATGAATTGGTCGACGTCGCGGACATGATCCCGAATCAAGGCCACGGCTTGATCCCGGTACGGCGCAGCCAGCTCGCTCAGGAACAGTTCCTCTCCCTGCAGTGTGCAAAGCACCGGTCGCCGAAAAGCGCGCTTGAGCGGCGTAGCCAGGGCGATCAGCAGCGAGTTCGGGATATTGATGACATCCGGCGCGGCCTCATCCTTCGTCCACTCGATCAGCTTGTCAAATTCTTTGTGGAGGAGGCCCTGCTCCCCGTTCAGCGTCGAGATCGTCAGCTCGCCGAGCACACGGGCATCAGGCGAGATCCCACGGCCCGCGAAGGCTTCGATGACGCGAGGCGAATCCCATAGGCGATCGAGAAAGCGCGGTGTCTTCCGAAACAACGCGGAGTACTGCTGCAGGTACACGCTGATGCCACCGAACAGGACGTCGGGGCGGCTCACGTTGGCTTCGTCGGTCCGCGTTGGCGTGTAGACGGGAATGAGCGTGACGTCGTGCCCGCGCGCGATCAACTCGGCGGCCAATCCGTTGTCGCGAAAACAGCTGCCGCAGTACATGCCCGCAGCGCCCGCCGTGATCGATAGGATTCTCATGCACCCGCGCGGAGTGTCCTCAACAAATGACTCCCGACCCCGTTACAAACCTGCGCTCTGAAACGCGCGCGCTCGGAACAGAAACTCGACGATATTGCCTTCGTGCGGCTGCCGCCAGTTGAGCTGTGTCGTCGGGACAGGGCCGAAGTTCAGGCGATCAACGTGCACCGCGTCCAGCAGGCGTCGCTTGAACGTCTCGTTGCATGTAATGGCGGTGCACACGAGCGTCGGGCCGATCGCGTCGATCATTTTCGACTCGGGACATTCGACGACCGTCACGAACGGGAACATGAATTCCTTTTTGGCCACTGCCGGTTCTGGTGAGTCGACGTGAATGACGGTCGGCAACAGATAGTCGGACTTCCCGTTCTTGACGAGCCGGCTTCCCTCTCGATGCCTTGCCGTCATGTCGACGACCCCGGGACCCTGCAGGTCGGCGTCGATCGACTGGGAGATCGCCTCAGCGACGCCTGGGACCGTGAAGGCCGCCAGCGGCGCCTCGGGATGCTCCGGCGGGAGCGGACGAACCGCCGCCAGCCGCTGCGCGATCGCCTCGGCGATGTCACGCGTGTGGCGGCTCGCCCAGATGCCGGAACAGTTGATGCAGCTTCGGCCGCTGTTGATCAACACGCTTTCGACCATCAGGTCGAGAAAGTCCTGCCAGCGATCCACCTGATCGTCGGCAAGAAGAATCTTCGAAAAGCCGGGCCCGTGCGCCTGCACCTTCGGATTGCCGCGATACCGATCGACCGTCGGCGTTCCGCCAAAGACGACGCTGCGGGCGCAGGCGTCGAGGACAGCGGCGCCGACATCACCGCCGCCCGGGTAGATGGAGACGGCGCGTTTCGGAATGCCCGCTTCGATGAAGGCGGCCGTCATTCGGTAAGGCGTCCACGGCTCCTGCGGTCCCGGTTTCAACACCAGGCCGACCTGCATCGGTATGATGGGCAACCACAGCGCGTGCACGCCGGGCGAGTTCGACGGCAGGACCAGGCCGAGCACTGGGCTCTGGATCTGATAGCTGATTGGAACGCCACGTTCCTCGCCGTGCCCGGTCGTGAGCACATCGAGCGACAGCCCTCGGGTCAGCGACTCGAGGATGTTGCGCATCTCGCCCAGCACGAAGGCGTTCTTCTTCATGTTCGCGCGGCACATGTGCTCGGGCAGGCCCGTGCTGGCCGACTGCGCGTGCACGAATTCGTCGGGGGTCTGCGTGCCGTCGCCCATCGGGAGGGTCGCTTTCATGTAGAGCTCCCCGGCTCGGCCCACGCGCGCGATCAGATCGTCGACGGGAATGTCCCGCAACGCGTCGCGAGCGTGCTGCGCCTTGCGGGCGTCCCGTTGAATCAGCCCGCCGTTCGCGCGGCTGACGCGAGCGATCGGCTCGCCCGTCGAGAAATGCACGACATCGTCGACTTCCATGCTGATGTAGGGTTCGCCCCAACGCAGAACTGGTAGGTGCAACATGGCTTCCTGAATTTGTGAATGTGCGATCCTTGATTCTTGATTCCTTGTTGATTGTCGATTGGTGATTGTTGATTACGGCTGGAAATCACCAATCAAAGCAAAATATCAACAATCACTAATCAACAACGATTCAACAACCAAAGATCTGGAAATCAACAATTCGAGCGCATCGTTAATAAACGCCAACAGTAGTGGTGGCGGCAAAGCCGTGAAACGGTCGAACCCCACTGACCCCATCCCAGGGATAGCGCTCGTAGGGCGGTTCGCGCTCGCCTTCGTCGCGCTCCAGGAAACCGGGCATGAAGAATTCCTTCGTCAGTGTCGTCAGCTTGATGCGACCGGTCTGACCGTACTCGACCAGCTTGCGAGGGTCGTCGAAGTCCACGACCTCGACGACGGCGCGCGGTTGCGGCGCGTAGTACGCAATTTTGTAGTTGTTGTGCGGCCCCGACGGCGCGCTCGGCGCCAACCCCATCAGCGTGTTCCCATAGGTCGGTGTCATGTATGCGCCATCGAGCAGTTCTTCCTGCGCGAAGCGGTTCCACTGCGGCGTGAACTCGGTCCCCCCGGAGAAGATCCCGGTGATCCCCGCTTTACGGATGGTCGTGCCCATTGACTCGAGCCGGAGGGCGAGCGCCTCGAGCAGCTTGGGCGTTGCGAACGCACACTTGATGTCGTGACCAGCCTCGAGAATCGTGACGGCCTGATCGATGACGTGGTCCTTGTAGGCCTGGAGGTGCTCCATCCACCCCTTCTTGATCAACTTGATGACCCATCGCGGATCGAGATCCACGCAGAACGCGATGCCGCCCCTGTGCTGCGTGAGATGCTCCACCGCAAGGCGCAGCCGGCGTGGACCAGAAGGCCCGAGCATCAGCCAGTTGGCGCCCTTCGGGAAGTATTCGTCGGGCAGAGTCGTGCTGAAGATCTCGTAGTCGATCCGGAAGTCCTCGCAGTTGATGCGCGTCTTCGGAATGCCGGTCGTGCCCCCGGTCTCGAACACGAAGACCGGCTTGCCCGTGAGCCCACGCGGCACCCATCGCTGTACCGGGCCGCCTCGGAGCCATTCGTCTTCGAAGAGATCGAGCTGCTGAAGATCCTCGAATCCCGTGATGCGGTCGCGCGGGTCCCACCCGAGTTTCTTCGCGTAGTCGAGCCAGAAGGGACTGCCGGTCGCCGGGTCGAAGTGCCATGCCACGACCTCGCGCACCCATGCGTCGAGCGCGTCGCGGGCGGATTGAACCTGTGTCGGTGCGACCGAGATCGATGAAGGCTGAGTACCGTGCATAAGACTCGCAGTATAGTCTTGGCCCGAGCCGCGAGTTAAGTAGGCGCTGGGCTCCCGGCTCTCGACTGCCGGGTTCTCGTTCTGTAATGCCGGTATGGGCGATGTCGTATCGAGGTGGCATGAACAAGACGGTAACTGTCTCGGCACCGCGGGCACTGACACCGTTGCAGTGGACGATCTGCGCCACGGCCGCTCTTGGCTTCGCGTTCGACACTTACACGCTGCTCGTGCTGCCGCTCATCGTCCGTCCCGCCCTGGCCGAACTGCTCGCCGCCGAACCCAATAGCCTCGCCGTCAATTCGTGGGTCGGCACACTGCAGTACGTCCCCGCAGTCGCGGGAGGCGTCTTCGGGTTGATTGGCGGCTATCTCACCGACCTCTTCGGACGACGCCGTGTCCTCGTGTGGAGCATTCTCATCTACGCTTTTGGGGCCTTCGCGGCAGGCTACACCACGTCGGTTGAATGGCTCCTGTTCTGGCGCTGTTGCTGCTTCGTCGGCGTCTGCGTGGAATTCGTTGCAGCGGTTGCCTGGCTGTCGGAGATCTTCAGCGATCCTGCACAGCGCGAGCGCGTCCTCGGTTACACGCAGGCCTTCGGATCTCTTGGCGGCGTGATGGCGGCGGGCGCCTACTACCTGGCCGTGACCTACGGTCATCTCTTTCCCGAAGTGCGCGGGGGCCACGAGGCTTGGCGCTACACGTTCATCTCGGGCGTCATTCCGGCCATCCCGCTCATCATCATTCGCCCGTTTCTCCCCGAGTCACCGGCCTGGCAGGAAAAGAAACGGGCTGGCACCCTTCGCCGTCCCAGCTTCGCCGCCCTGTTCACACCGGAGTTTCGGCGTACCACGGTCGTCACGACGATCATGATGGCGGCTGTGTACGCCACAGCATTTGGTGCGATCCAGCAGATGCCGCGCGTTGTGCCGGGCCTCGAACAGGTACGCACCATGCCGCCCACCGCACAGGAGCAGACGATTAGCGGGGTGCAGACCTATCAGGAGATGGGTGGACTGGTCGGACGCGTCGCCCTCGCCTATCTTGCCGCTGTCATCATCAGCCGGCGCAAGCTGCTTCACGTCTTCCAATTTCCTGGGATCGTGCTCCTGCCTTTGGTGTTCCTCCTCGTGCCGTCCGTTGGCCTGCCGCTCGCGCAATGGGGCATCTTCATCGTTGGCCTGACCACGATCGCGCAAATGAGCTTCTGGGGCAATTACCTTCCGCGCGTCTATCCGACGCATCTGCGCGGCACGGGCGAAAGCTTTGCGGCCAACGTCGGCGGCCGCATGATCGGCACGTTCGCTGCGCTCGTGACGGTGCAGCTCGTAAACGTGATGCCGGGGGGTACGGTACCGATCCGACTCGCGTACGCGTGCGCTCTCGTGGGAACCATCGCGTACGTCATCAACCTGATCGCGAGTTTCTGGTTGCCGGAACCGAAACAGGCTGATCTACCCGACTAGGAGAATTTTTGATTTCGCGATTGCTGATTGTTGAATCGTTTTTGATTGTTGATTCTTGATTGGAAATTTGGAAGCCAACTGATCGTTCGAAATCGCCGATCAGCAATCTTCAATCAACAACGATTCGATAATCACTAAATCAAAGATCCAAAATGAAACCGACGAAACCTAGCCGCCGACAATTCCTGGAGACTGCCGCCAGCGCGAGCATCGCGTTTGCCTCCGGAGGGCAAAACGCAGAGGCCGCGCAATTCACGCAAGCGACGCAGGCTACACCACCGGCGGGCGCGCCGCTGTCGGATGTCGTGTTGACCAACGGTCGCATTCACACGATGGATGCGAAGAACAGCGTCGCGTCGTCGGTCACGATCCGTAACGGCCGGATCGCCGCCGTTGGCGGGAATCCGCCTTCGGGACTGAAGGCCGTCGATCTGCGCGGCCGCACGGCGGTGCCCGGTCTCATCGAGGGCCACGTGCACATCGTCAGCCTGGCGAACCGACCGGGTTATCACACGATTCTCGAGAACACGACGTCGATCCGTGAGATCCAGGAAACGCTCGCCGCGCGTCGTAAGAGCGTGCCCGAAGGCCAGTGGATCACGTCGATGGGCGGCTGGCATCCAAACCAGTGGGCCGAACATCGGCATCCGACGCTCAAGGAACTTGACGAAGCCGTTCCCGATCGGCCCGTCCTGCTTTACGAGCGTTTCACCGGACCGGCAGTGACCAACAGTGCCGGCAAGAAGATATTCGACGCGATCGACGCGGCCGCGCCGGTACATCCCGAAGTCAAGAAGGTGGCCGTCGCGGACAACGGTGTCATCGCTGCGGCCGGATTCGCCGGCGGCGGAGCGTCGGCCAGCGCGCTGTTTCATCTCCGGCGCATGCAGACTTTCGACGACAAGAAACGCAGCACGCTCGATGCGATGACCTATTCAGCCGCTCTTGGTCTGACGGCGCATCTCGACGAGGTGCTGTTCCCCACTCCCGGGCCATTGCATCCGAATCAAATCCTCTCGAACCTCGATCAGTACCGGATGTACGACTCGTGGATCGCCCTGCATCGCGAAGGGCGAGCGCTCGTCCGGATGCAGATGAACTTCCTGCAGAACCAGAGCGACCCGGCGTTACCGGAATTGAAAGAGCGTCTTCGCAATCAATTCCAGTTCTTCGGCGATGACCTGTTGATGACGGGATCGATTGGCGAATGGGCCGCACCGCTCGCGAGCGGCGCGGTGTGGCGAGAGGCGCAACGGCTGGTTGCCGAAGCCGGCTGGCGCAACGAGAACAGCGTCCAGAACCTGGCCGGGCTCACCCAGGTCGTCGAAGCATACGAGGCAGTGAACAAGGAGTTCGACATCACCAAACTGAGATGGATGGTCCACCACGTGCCCGAAGTCACGCCCGATCTGCTCACGCGGCTCAAAGCCCTTGGCTGCGGTGTGCAAATGGGCGCATTCCGGTGGGTCACGTCGAACGACCCCAAAGTCATCGTCGGCCCGCCATTCCGCACGATCGTCGATCACGGGATCCAGGTGGGCATCCATGGAGACGGCGTTCACATCGCGCCACTGAACCCCTGGCAGCACATTTATTTTGCAGTTACGGGCATCAATTCGTTCGGGGCGCCGGTGAACGGCAAACAGCTGCTCACGCGCGAGGAGGCGCTGCGGCTGTTCACGCGGGGAAACAGTTGGTTCCTTCGGATGGAGGATAGAATTGGATCAATCGAAAGTGGGAAGCTCGCCGATCTCGTCGTGCTCGATCGCGACTACTTTACGGTGCCGGACGTTCAGATCAAACAGATCCGCTCCTCGATGACGATGGTCGCTGGACGAGTCGTTCACGGCAGTCTGGGATAACCAGCCAAGGGCTCGGTAAAGTGTCCCGAAGAGCCCTTGGCTGGTTACCAGTATCTTTTTGGCGCGCTGCGCGCGCCTAGGACCGCTATGCGGGTCACAACGATATAGAATTCACATGACGAGCCGCATAGCGGTCCATTCATGTCGCTAACTAGACGATCATTTCTGCTCACGACTGGTGCCGCGGCGTTTGCCACCCCCCTCGATGCGCTTCGCTCACGGCTCGCGGCCGGCGCCCTCGCCCCCTCGGAGCTCGGTTATGGTCCGCTTCATCGAGTGGACGACGCGACCACCGGCCTCCCTCTTCTCGAATTGCCTGAAGGCTTCAGGTACATGACGTTCGGGTGGGCCGGCGATCCCATGGACGACGGTCGACGCGTCCCCCCGTTGCACGACGGCATGGCCGCCTTCCCGGGTGAGAACGGACTGGTCGTCCTCGTGCGCAATCACGAAATCGGCCCGGGCGCGGCGCTCGACGAGCGGTCATACGACTCACAGGCGGGCGGCGGGACGACGACGACGATCTTCGATCCGGCTGCTGAGAAAGTTGTGAGCACACGCGTCAGCCTCGCGGGCACTGTCCGAAATTGTGCCGGAGGACCGACGCCATGGGGATCGTGGTTGACCTGTGAGGAGAGCGTCCTCGGACCGACGGATCAGCAGAACGCGCTTCCCCTCCAGCACGGCTACATCTTCGAGGTCCCGCACGACGGCGTCTCCGAAGCCAAGCCGCTCAAGGCGATGGGCTGCTTCGTCCACGAGGCGATCGCCGTCGATCCACGGACTGGCATCGTCTACGAGACGCAGGATCGTGCCCAGGCCGGCCTGTATCGCTTCGTGCCGAAGACGCGTGGGCAGCTGGCCGAGGGTGGACGATTACAGATGCTCGCGATCGACGGGCGGCGCGCGTTCGACACGGCGCGCGGCCAACGCTCGGGCGCAGCGTATGACATTCATTGGGTCGATATCCCGGAGCCCGATCGCCCGCATGTCACCGCGACTGAGGGCTATGGGCTCGGTGTGTTCCAGCAGGGGCTCATTGCTGGTGGCGCCATGTTCTCTCGCCTCGAGGGAGCGACCTTCGGCGACGGGCGCCTCTACGTGACGGCGACCGATGGCGGCAACGCGAAGATGGGGCAGGTGTGGGAGATCGATCCTCGGCGCGACCGTTTACGGCTGGTGTTCGAGTCACCCGGCGCGCCCGTGCTCAACATGCCCGACAACCTCATGCTCAGTCCGCGCGGCGGACTCGTGGTCTGCGAGGATGGGACGATGACCCCGTGCGTGCACGGCCTGACGCGCGAGGGCCGCATCTTCCGTTTCGCGCGCAACAATATCAAGATCGACGAGCCGCGCAACGGGTTGACGGGAGATTTCAGCCGGCGCGAGTTTGCCGGCGCCACCTACAGCCCTGATGGCAAGTGGCTGTTCTTCAACGCACAGACGCCAGGGATCACGTTTGCCGTGACCGGACCTTGGGCGGATGGTGGTCTGTAGAGCATTCTTGATTTGGGGATCTTTGATTAATGATTCGTTTGTGATTGAAGAATGTTGATCGTGGATTGCCCACGGACCGGGCACCAATCAACAATCGCTAATCACCAATCAAAGATCATCAAATCAACAATATTTCACGAGGCGGAACAGAGCGTCGGATTCCACCCCGCCGCGTCAGGCCTCAATCCACCACTTCGCCTTGACGCGCTCCCCACGCGAATCCATCGAGGGGCCGCTTCAGGCTGACCATCAGCGCGCGATACTCGCCGGTCACGCGCGAGGGGCGTCCCATGATGACGACCTCGTCGCCGACCTTGAGCGATTCGCGCTTGATGCCCTGGTTATCGAGTTGCGCCGTGCCGGCCCATTCGACCGACCACCGCTGCATGACGCCGCTACTGTCCGGAGCCTGCACGTGCACGAAGGAGTGCGGGTTTCTGTACACGAACTGCACGAGCTTGCCTTCGAGCTTGATCTCTTTGCTCGTGTCGTAGGTGGCGCCGTACGAATGGTGCGCGTAGGCACCGGCGGCGGTCAACAGCACAGCGGCGACGACGGTAAGAAACACACCACGCATCGCTTCTTCTCCTTGAGACTAGAGTATACGGCCTGATTGGACAGGAAGCCGCCGGCTCTACATGACCGGCTTACGGTGGTTGGGCCACGAGCCGCCCGCCAGTCTCGAATCGGCGGTAATTCCGGTAACTTGCACGGCCATGCACGACCTCGATATCGAGGCCGTACGTCTCCTCCATTTCACGCGGCAGCAATAACTGCAGCCGGCTGTCGCGCTCGAAATCCACGCGAATGAGATTCTCCTTCAAGTACGCCGTGGCAGGTCCGTAAAAACCCAGCTCGGTCCGCAGGACGGCGCCGGTCGCAGGATCGACCCAGACCCGGCCCTGCGACAGAACGTCGCCGCCGAACCCGTCGCTGATCACACTCGGCGCCGACCTCTCGCGGAAGCCGAGCACGACGGCCGCCAGGCCGTTCACTCTCTCACGACCGGCGTCGTGAAAGTCGAATCGGTTCTGGAAACGGTGCGAAAACAACTCGAGTGACTGAAGGGGGACATTGAGCGTGCGGTAAACGCTGCCGATGTTGTATTTCGCGTTCGCGCGGGTCATGGCGAGGGCTTCCTCGACCGCATCGATCGTTCGCTCGCTGAGAAGGTCGGCCATCGGCCGGCCGTCCCTGGCGATCGTCTTGCCGTCAACCCGCCCGACATCACGGAAGCCATACCAGGCCTGACCGTCCGGCAGGCGCACCAGGAAGTATGTCGAGTTGAGTTTGCGGCGAGCGACGGTCTCCTGTCCGTAGCCGGGGCGTCGCCTGATCCATTGGGAGTACTCCTCCTCGGCCACGAGCTCGAATGCCTTCGTCTCGTAGTCCAACAGATACGCGGCCAGGCGCTCGAGGACGACGTTCAACGGTGGAGACTGAGCGTGCGCGGCGTCTACAGCGAACACCAGCGCCCCGACGATGAGGACGGGTCGATATCTCATGAACGCAAACCGATACAGAACACGTGATCGTCGGTGCGAATGAAGATCTGGCCGTTCGAAATGGCGGGGGATGCGACTGCGCGCTCCCCGAGGTCGTTCCTCGACAGGACCGTCGGCGCGCGGCCGGATTGCATGACGATCGTCTCACCGGTCTCGCTCACGAAATAGATCTTGCCGTCTGCCGCAACTGGCGAAGCCGAAAAGATCCCGTCGACGCGTTGCTGCGATACACGCTGCCCTGTCTTCGCGTCGACGACCGTAACCGCGCCGACGTCAGTGGCCATGTAAATCAGGCCGGCGTCGTAGACGAGGGACGAGATGTATGGCGCGCCCGTTGCCGATTCCCACACGACGTGCGACTGCGAGACATCACCGCGCCCACCGGGCCGGACCGCCATATACGGTCCGCTCCTGTAGCCACGACTCATGTAGATCAGGCCGTCGTGGAATACGGGCATGGGAATCGGAAACCTGTTGGTTCCTCCCGTGAACCACAGATGCGTGCCCGTCCTCGGATCGTAGGCGTCGACGCGCTCACTTGAATTGACGATCAGCTCCGGGCCGCCGGGCGTATTGACGACGAGCGGCGTGCTGTAGGACATGCGACCTTTGCCACGGTCGGCACGCCAGCGCTCCTTGCCTGTGCGCTTGTCGACGGCAAGGAGGTACGACGCGGGCTCGTGATCGCACAACAGGATCAACAGGTCGCCAAACAGCGTCGGCGAACTACTGTGTCCCCAGATCACATCGAACGGTGAAATTTCCTGCCCAAGATGTCGCTGCCAGACCATCTTGCCGTTCAGATCGAGCGCCACGATCTGCCCGGTGCCAAACCACGCGTACACCATCTGACCGTCGGTCACCGGGCTGGGCGACGCCAGGTTGTGCTTGTCGTGCACACCCGGCAGCGTGCCGGTCGCCTCGAGGCGGTACTGCCACAGGCGTGCACCATTGGTTCGATTGAAGCTCTCCACGAGGAAGACCGTCCGCTCCTCTGCCGGCGCCGTCGTGCGCGACGCACCGAGCTCACGTTCACCGGCGTCCGCCGCGTTGCCTCCTTGCACGAGACGCGGGTGATTCCCCTCGCGCCGAACACCGGTACCAAGCTGGGAGGTGACGAACACGCGATCGCCTGCGACGATGGGCGTCGAGACACCGAGCCCACCAATCGGCGCTTTCCACACGACGTTCTCCGATGCACTCCACCGCACGGGAAGGTTGGTCTCATCCGTCACCCCCGTGCCACTGGGGCCTCGCCACTGCGGCCAGTCAGCGGCGCTGATAGTTGTACCTGCGATCAACGCGAGGATGAATGCGATTCGAAGAATAGCCATAGGACCTCTGGTAAATGAGTCGTAGCCCGTTATTAACGTCGCGATGATAAGCCTTTGGTGGTCTTCCGGGAAACACGTGCGCAGTGGGAGCAGAGGGCGCGGGGAAAGCGTTAGCGCAGAGACCGCAGAGGCGCAGAGGTACGCAAAGAAGCAGCGACACTCAACCACGGGTGAGGCCCGGTTAGACCGGGCCGTCGGTCGAGCGGCGCTCGGGACACAAGCGTTGTTCGGAATGTGGGACGCTTGTGATCCCTGAGCGTCGCCCGACCCACGCCGCGCTGCGCGCGGCTCACCCGTGGCTCACGCGAGACAGCCTCTGCGTGTCCCCGCTCCCCTGCGTTCCCTGCGCTGAAACTCTGCGCTCTCTGCCTCTTCCGCGCGCGACAGGATGCTATGCTCACGAAGAAAGGAGGGCTTCGTGATATCGGCGCGAACAGTGACAACGATCGCAACCGCACTCATCTCGACCTTCATACTGACGTCGACGTTGCTCGCACAGGCATCGGACACCAGTCGCTACTGGGCCCAATGGAGAGGTCCGCACGCGTCCGGTGTGTCGCCCACCGCCAATCCACCGCTCGAGTGGAACGAAAGCAAGAACATCCGGTGGAAGGTAGAAATCCCCGGCCGCGGCTCGGCCTCGCCCATCGTCTGGGGTGATCGCGTGTTCGTGTTGACTGCCGTACCGAGCGGGATTGCGGGCGACGCGCAGCACGCTCCGCGCGGCTCGCTCACGCCGCGCGGTGTCCATCGTTTCGTGGTGATGGCGCTCGATCGCAAGACCGGCAAGACCATCTGGGAACGCGTGGCGCGTGAGCAGGAACCGCACGAACGGTCTCATGTGGATAACGGCACCTGGGCCTCTGGTTCACCCATCACTGACGGCGAGCGCCTGTTCGCCTACTTCGAGTCCTTTGGTTTGTATGCGTACGACCTCAACGGCATGCTGCTCTGGGAGAAGGACCTCGGTGACAAGCGCATGCGAAATCAGTTTGGCGAAGGCTCGACGCCAGCCATCCATGGCAACACGCTGGTCGTGGTCTGGGACCACATCGGCGGCGAATCGTTCATCGTCGCGCTCGACAAACGGGATGGCAAGGAGTTGTGGCGCGTGCCGCGCAAAGAGATCGACACGTGGGCCACGCCTCTTATTCTGGAGGTGAACGGACGCGCCCAGGTCATCGTCCCGGCCATGGAGCGCGTGAGAAGCTACGACCTCGAGAGCGGCGCCATCGTCTGGGAAAGCGACGGCCTCACCATGAATGCCATCCCCTCCCCCGTTTACGGCGACGGGCTGGTCTTCCTGATGAGCGGGTTCGCCGGCAATGACCTCAAGGCCGTCCGCGTGGCTGACGCAAAGGGCAACATCGATGGAACCAGCGCCATTGTCTGGACGCTCAATCGCGATACGCCCTACGTCCCATCACCGGTGCTGCTCGACGGCGTTCTGTATTTCCTCAAGAGCAACTCCGGAATCCTGACAGCAGTTGACGCCAGGACCGGGACGCCGCACTATCAGAACCAGCGGCTCGAGGACGTCCCGAACATGTTCGCTTCGCCCGTTGCGGCACGCGGTCGCATCTACTTCCCGGGGCGGGAGGGAACCACGCTTGTCATCAAGTCGGGGCCGACGTTCGAAGTGCTGGCGAAGAACACGCTGGACGATGGCTTCGACGCGTCCCCGGCGCTGGTCGATAACGAGATCTATCTGAGAGGGTACAAGTACCTGTATGCCATCGCACACCCATAAGCATCGGTTTGCCTTCATAGCCGGCCTCATCGTCCTGGTGGGCGCGATCGGGATGAGCCCGCGCGCGCAAACGCCGCCGGCCGCGACGGGGCCGACGTTCACGCATGACGTCGCGCCCATCCTTTACGCCAACTGCGTTGAATGCCATCGCGCTGGCGAGATCGCGCCGATGTCGCTCATCACCTACGCCGAAGTCCGTCCGTGGGCGAAGGCGATCGTGCGCCAGGTCGGAAATGGCGTCATGCCGCCGTGGCATGCCGACGCGCCTCACGGGACGTTTCGCAACGAACGCAGCCTGACGCAGGCGCAAAAGGATGTGTTCGAGCAGTGGGCGGCGGCGGGCGCGCCCGAAGGCAATCCATCCGATCTTCCGGCGCTTCCGACCTTCGCCACAGGCTGGCGCATCGGCCAGCCCGATGCGATCTTCGCAATGCAGGAGGACTACGCCGTTCCGGCGAAAGGCACGATCGAGTACGAGCACTTCTACATCCCCACGAATTTCACCGAGGAGAAGTGGCTGCAGGCGATCGAGGCCCGTCCGGGGAATCGCAAGCTGGTGCACCATGTGCTCGTGTTCTACGAGACACCGGCAGACGGCCCGCGCCCAACGCCGGTATTGCAGCCCAACCGAGAAGACAGCCGGATCACTTCGACACAGCCTGCTCAGGGCAACCGTCCCGAGCGGCGAACGGATGGTGTCAGTCGCCTCCTGGCGACCTACGCACCAGGAACCAATCCGCAGGTCTTCCCGCTGGGAAGCGCGCTTCGTCTTCCGCCGGGTGGCGTGCTGCATCTGCAGCTTCACTACACCGCGAACGGAACGGCGGGAACCGACAGAACGACGGTCGGAATGATCTTCGCGAAGGAGCCGCCCGAGCAGGAGATGCGCGTGTCGCAATTCATCAACGGGCGATTCACAATCCCGGCCGGCGCTTCGAATCACGAGGTCAGCACCGACGTGAGCTTTGCGCAGGACGCCACGCTCGTGGGACTCTTCCCGCACACCCACGTCCGCGGCAAGCGGTGGAACTACACCCTCGAACTTCCCGACGGCTCGAGCAAGACCATCCTTTCGGTGCCGCGCTATGACTTCAACTGGCAGACGTACTACATGTTCCAGGAACCGCTGCAGATTCCCAAGGGAGCCCGCATTCGATCGACGGCTTGGTACGACAACTCTTCGGCGAACCGGTCGAATCCTGATCCGACCATCGACGTGAAATGGGGCGATCAGACATGGGAAGAGATGCAGTACACGGGGATCATGTACTCAGTAACCAGAAAGTGAGACGTTTAAACTTTGAACTTTAGACTTTCTGGTTTCATTCCCCCCGCAGCACGGTGGCCGGGTTGATTCGCACGGCCCGATAGACCGGCACGCTGCATGCGAGCCCCGCGACGCCGACGATGAGCGTCGTGGCGGTGGCATAAAGAAGCGGATCGATTGCCTCGATCTGGAAGAGTTGCGCGACGAGCAATCGGGACAACGCGCCGGCGAGTACTAACCCGATCGCAATGCCGGCGAGCGTCATCTGCATCCCCTCGGTGATGACGATTCGCACGAGTTGGGCTGCGGTGGCGCCCATCGCCGCGCGCACGCCCAGCTCCGTGCGCCGCAGGCCGACCATGTACGCCATGACGCCGTAGATCCCGACCACGGCGATCACCACCGCCAGCACGGCGAAGCCGCCGACCATCAGCATGACGACGCGCCGCTGCGCGACTGAATCCGAGAGCCGGCTCTCCATCGAGCGCACGTTTGCGACCGGCACGTTGCGATCGATGCGGTGCACGGTCGATTCGATTACCGCGACGGCGGCAAGCGGATCGCCAGTCGTCCGCGCGGCGAGGAAGTGCACGGAGCCGGACTGATTGCCGGACTGCGCGAATGGGACGAACGCCTCAGCCTCGGGGTCGCGTTCCAATCCGCTTTGTCGAAGGTCGGCAATCACGCCGATGATGGTGTGTCGCGGAAAGCGCGTTGTGCTGTTCGGCAGCAGCGACTCTGGCGGGAAAAATGAGATCTGCTGGCCGATGGGATCATCATCGGGCCAGAATCGCCGCGCCATTGTCTCGTTCACGATCGTGACCAGCGGCGCGCCAGCGGCATCGTCCGTGGTGAATGCCCGCCCGCGACGCACGGCGGCGCCCATCGCGCGGAAGTAGTCGAGCGTGACCAGGCGATACCGAATCATCGGGACCTGCGCGAACGACGTCGGCGCCGGCCGGCCATCGATGGTGAGCATGCGCCCCCATTCCCCATCGCCGAGCGGCAGGGTCGTCGTGATTCCCGCCGCCCGGATTCCCGGCAACGCTGCGACGTCGGCGGTGACTTGATTGAGGAACCGGCGAGTACGCTCGCCATCGACGAATTGAGCGCGCGGCAGGTTGAGCCGCGCGGTGAGCAGATGATCGGGTTCGAAGCCGGGGTCCACCCGGAGCACCCGCTGCAGACTGACGATCAGCAGCGCCGCGCCGACCACGAGAACGAGTGACAACGCGATCTCCGCCGTGACCAGGACGCGGCGCGCCCGTGCGCGCCCGCCAACAACCGAGCGCGCTGTCTGCTTGAGGCTCCCGACCACGCTGACACGGCCCGCGTGACGGGCGGGCCAGACACCGAATGCAACTCCGGTGGCTAGTGCGAGTAGCGCCGCGAATCCGGCAACGCGGCTGTCCACGGCGATCTCGCCGAGCCGAGGGAGCCCGATCGGGCCGAGCAATGGAATGGCGCGTACCAACGCGTACGCCAGCGGAAGAGCGGCGGCTGCGCCAAGGGACGCCAGCACGAGATGTTCGGTGAGCAGTTGCCGTGCGAGCCGCCCGCGGCCGGCGCCAAGCGTGGCTCGGACCGTGAGCTCTTGTTCTCGCGTAGTCGTGCGCGCCAGCAGCAGATTCGCGACATTGGCGCACGCGATCAACAGGACCAGTCCCACCGCGCCGAGCAGGAGCAGCAGCGTGGGCCGAATCGGCCCGACCATCGATTCCTGCCAGTCCTCCAGCGCAATGCCGACCCCGCTCTTGCTGAATCGCTGGTCAAGGTCCTCCGCGATGATCGCCAGGTCGGCGTACGACTGGGGCAGCGTGATCCCCTGCTGCAGGCGCCCGAGTAATTCGATGAAGTAGGTGTTCCGCGAGTCTGCGGCATCGCCGGGCGCAAAGGCCATTGGCGTCCATACCTGCGTACTGGGCGCACCGAATACAAACGACCGCGGCATCACTGCCACCACCGTGAACGGCTGGCCATCGAGCTCGACGACGCGTCCAATGGCGCGCGGGTCGCCCCCGAAGCGGCGCTGCCATAGCTCATGACTCAGTACCACCACGCGGTGGTTCCCCCACTGTTGCGCGGCGTCCGTGAACAGCTGGCCGTGAAGCGGCGTCACCTTCAACACCGACCAGATGCTGGCCGTCACCTGGACGGACGGGAGGAACTCGGGTCGATCAGTGCCTGTGGCACTGTAGGACCCTGACGCATACGCGCCGAGTTCGTCGAATGTGCGGTTGCGATCGCGCAGCTCGCGATAGTCCGGGAGCGCCGGAGGACGACGCACGTTCGCCGAGGGGATGAACGCCCAGACGCGCACGAGCCGATCGGGTTCGGGAAATGCGAGCGGGCGCAGCAGGACACTCGAGACGACGCTGAAGAGCGCCGTGTTGGCGCCGATGCCGAGAGCCAGCGTCACAATTGCCACCGCCGTAAAGCCTGGCGCTCGTCGCAGCGAGCGCTGGGCATAGCGCAGGTCCTGGAGGAGATCGCGTGCCCACCGCAGCGGCCGCACGTCTCGACTGTGTTCCTTGATTGGCTCCAGGCCACCGAAGGCGATCCGTGCCTTGCGATTCGCCTCCGCCTCACTCATCCCGGCCTCGCTGTTCATGCGCGTTTGCATCGCGATGTGAAACGACATTTCATCGTCGAGGTCGCGTTCGGCTCGGGCCGGCCGAACGATCGCGCGAAGGTGGGCCGTCAGTGCATGGATCCATCGCCATGACATGGCGTCACACCTCTTTCAGTTGAAGAACCCGAGTGATGGCCGACGACAGCCGCCGCCATTCCTCCGTCTCCTGGTCCAGGCGGCGCCGGCCAGCGCGTGTGAGCGAGTAGAACTTGGCCCGGCGGCCGAGCTCGGTAGTCTTCCACTCCGCCGCAATCCAGCCCGCCAGTTCCAGTTTGTGGAGTGCCGGATAGAGCGAGCCGTCACTGACCTGCAGTTGTGTATCGGATACCTGACGAAGCCGCTGGCCGATGGCCCAGCCGTGGAGCGGTTCGAGCGCCAGGATTTTGAGGAGAAGGAGGTCGAGCGTGCCCTGGACGAGGTCGGGTGGTTTACTCACAGTACCCTCGGTTTCCGAGATGTCGTGCCCACGACACAATTGACGGTAGCGGGAGCCGAAAGGTTGGCTCCTCTCGGTGACCGAGTTTAAAGGTACCTACTTCCTGGGCCCATAGTGCGGCATCGGCTGTCCGAGCTCGAGAGCTCCCAGATCGGGTGCTCGACCGGCAAATCCCTCGGTCACCGTTGAGAGCGCCACACCTTTATCGACGGCGGCAGACGCCGGTTTGAGCCGGAAGTCGAACTCATCCGCCTTGTATAACTTCTGCACCGACGCTGCGTCCTGCGCGTCGAGTCGCTTCACGTTGACGAAGACGTCGTAGTCAACGGCCACGCTGTGACGATCCTGACCGGTCGCGGAGACGTACTCCGTCAGCGACGCGAATCGTTTCGGCTGCAGCTTTGCCACGTGTCCCGGACCCGTGAAATCCGAGGTCACGCCTGTGGGCGGCGCGACCCATTCGAATGCGGCCTGCGCTCCAGGGTTCACGCGGAAGCCGTTGTAGTCGGAAGAGGTGTAGCTGGTGAACGTATTGACGCTCAGAATCGCCGGCGCGGAGTTCTGCCCCAGCATCAGGTTGTTGCGCCAATGGATGTTCGACGCTGCCGCGACGTTCGTCTCCGAGAGGATGGTGTTGTTGTAGAAGAGCACGCCCGCGGCGCCGTTGGTCAAGCGTGTCGATCCGGCCGGCAGGTTGTAGGCAATGTTTCGGATCCAATACACCGGGCCGCCCAGAGTCGGCTGATTGCAGAAGGCGTGTGACGGATGATTGATCAGCATGTTCCGCATGACGCGGATGTTGTGCATGCTGCCGTCGGCTTCGATCGGGTTGTCGTGCGAGTTGGTGATGTAGTTGTTGTAGAAATCGATCGCGACCGGCCGGCGATCCCAGTACTCGCGTGTCGGGTACTTGGGTCCGTCGATGATGTCCGGGCCGGACGCAAACGATCCGTCGGGATTGCCATACGTCTCGACGTTGATGCCGTCGTGGAAATCGGCGATGTAGTTGTAGGCGACAACGTGTCCGGGACCGTAGAGCTTCACGGCAACGTACGACGCCATCTTCGGCGGAAAGATCTGACCGTCGACGCCGGCGTACTTCGTCCACATGTCACCGGCCCAGCCAATGAGATGCTTCGGATCGTTCCTCCCGATGAACGTGTTATCCGCGATGTAGAACTGGCTCGACCCGGCGAAGTTGGTGAAAATGCCGGCGCCTACGTTTTCGAAGCGGCTTTTCTTGACCGTCAGCCCCTTCGCGCCGGCGATGAACTGCGTCCCGGCGGCGATCCCGACCTCTGCGTTCCTGAACGTCAGCCCTTCGAAATAGGTGTAATCGGCGGCCTTCACGTCGAAGAGGGCGAAGTTTCCATCGCCGTCGAAGATGACCTCACCATCCCCCGCCGCCTTGATTGCAATCGGCATGTCAGGCGTGCCGTCCGCAGTCAGGTAGTACGTGCCGTCGAGCGGCACCGTGCGATTGACGTTGGCGTTGTTCGTGTACTCGTAGCGGTTATAGCGATACGTCCCAGCGTGCACGAGGATCGTGTCTCCCGGCCTGACGCGTGGCCGCCCCGACGTCGCCCAATCCGTGCCGGCGCACCAGTAGTTGTATGCGCACATCAGCCCTTCGAACGACGGCTCGACCTTCTGTCCCTTGAAACCGTGGGGATAGACGTGGAACACACGGCCACCGGCGTACGCCTGCGGCTCGGCGCGCGTGCGCACGGTGACGACGCGTTCGGACGGCCCCCGAACGCCGTCCGGATCTGACATCACGAAGCGCGCTTCATATGCGGTATCCGGCTCCAGATCCAGGATGCTTCCGGCGAACATGTTCGGCGCGATCACGTCGACGCGCGATTCAGCGTAGATGCGCTCGCCCTGAAGGCGCAGCAGTGGCAGCGCCGGCTTCCAGGCCGTTGTCCCCGCCTTGCGATACGAGACTTCGACGGCCGCTGTGCGATTGTTGTCGCCCTGGATGAACCACTCGAAGCCCAGGTTGATGAGCGTGGCCGGCTCGATCACCAGTTCTCCCGGCGTCACCATGTCGGGGGATGCGGGCGCCGCTGCCGGCGGGCCCTGCGCCTCGGTCAACGAAACCGGGAGCAGCACTGCGCAGACAACCGCGAGACGCAGCGTGCTTGCGCGGCGTACCTTGCTATTCATGTGGACCTTCCTGTGTGGCGATCCAGAAGACGCCCGGTCAGTGTGGACTTGCCCGGAGCGAACTGCGATGCGGCGGCACGAACGTAGGGCCGGAGCTGCCGAGTCGCGTACTCGGTGTAGCCGATCTCCTGCACCTCGCGCAGCGTTGCCCGATACTGTCCGAGCAGCGAGGCGGCCAGCACCTGACCCGTCTTCGCCGCTCCTGCGACTGCTGACGCGCCCAACCAGCGTGCACCCTGCGGCAGCGCGCGAACGGCGGAGAGGGCCAGCATCGACGACGTCTCGAAGATCGACTTGTCCTGCCGCGCAGACTCCGACTTCAGCTCCGTCCACAACGCGACCAGGCTCTCCCCTGTTGGCAGCCGCTCGGGCGCAAGGCTTCGCGCCTCTTCACGAATGGCGCGCCACTCCTCTCGCAGCGCCGGGACATCCAGTGGCGGCGTATTGATGGTCTCGGCGACGCGGCCCGATGTGCGTTCGAGACCGTCGAGCAACTGATCCACGCTGGAAAAATCAGTGTCGGCATCGAGGAGCTTCTGCTCCTTCAGCGCGGTGGCAATTTCCGGGATCAAATGGCGCCCAAGGCCGCACACGTCCGCCAGAGCGGCCAGCACCCATACCGGCGAGGCGCGAAAGGCGACGATGCCAAGCGCTTCGACGGCGTTGCCGACGGTGCGGCGCGCCAGGAAATCATCGGCGAGCTTCTCGTCGGACTGGTAGACGCCCTCGACTTCACCCACTTGCTCGATGAGGAAGCGCAACGTCGTGTCGACCAGGTTCTGATACAGACGGGACTGACGCACCGATTGCGGCAGCGCGAGGTCTCCAACTTCGCGAGCGACGCCTGCGCCGAGACCCACGATGGATCTGACGAGTCGTTCGGGCAACGTGAACAAGTAGCGTTTGAGTGCCATCGATGTCCAGCGGGTCCACAAACCAGACCCGCCCTACGTAATCCGAATCAGCCTACTGCAGTCCGATCGCGAGAGCGACGACTAATCCGACGGCGCCAAGGCCTGCCAGCAGAGCAAACCATGGAGCGGCAAACCGAAACCACTCGTCGTACCCGACGCCAGCCGCCCCGAGCACGGCCATCAACGCTCCGTTGGTCGGCGTGATCATGTCGGTCGTTCCCGCGCCGTACTGATACGCCAGCACGGCGATTTGCCGCGACATGCCAAGCAGGTCGGCCAGCGGCGCCATGATGGGCATCGTCAACACCGCTTGTCCGCTCACGCTCGGCACGGCGAGATGCAGTCCCATATGCGCCGCCATCATCGCGATCCCGGCAAACGCCCGCGGCAGATCCTCTATCGGGGTGAACAACCCGTGGACGATCGTATCGACGATGCGGCCGTCCTGGAGCACGACGAAGATCGCTCGTGCCACGCCAACCAGGACGGCCGCGAGCGACATCTCTCGAAAGCCCTCGCCGAAGGCGCGTGCCGTGCCGCCAAACCCGAGCCTGCCGATCAAACCTGCCGCGACTCCCATGAGGAAAAACAGCGCCGTGAGGTGATCGAAGTCCCATCCCTGGAAGAGCATGCCCCACGCGAGCAGCGCGAAGGTGATGACCACGACCACGAGGACGATCAAATGACGGGTCACATCCGCAGGGGCGACGACGGCCGGGTCATGCGATGCGTCATGCGCGGGCGACTGCTGCGTCCGGATGGCGTACCTGATCGTGGCGGCGATCCACACGATGAGCGCGAGCACGAGAAATGCGGTGCGGAACGCCCACCCGGAGAGCCGAGGCACGTCAGCCACCTGCTGGGCGATGACGACTTGAAAAGGGTTGATCGGGCTGAACGCCGCGCCCACGAACGCGGCGCCAAGGCTCATTGCGACGGCCGTGACCGGTGTGAAGCCAAGACGTCGCGAAAGCAGTACGAGAACAGGAGTCAGCGCGATGATCTCTTCCTGCATGTTCTCGAGCACACCGCCGGTCGCGAAAAAGAGGCTCACGATCGGGATGACGAGTACACGCCGATGACCGAGCCTGGCGACGAGCCACGATACCCCCGTTGCCAGAGCGCCGGTGCGATCGACCACCGTAAACGCGGCCGAGCCGAACAGGATAAGAAAGACGACGTCGGCGGCGTTGGCCATCCCGCGCGGGATCGCCACGATGGCGTCAAAGAACCCGACTGGCCTCGATTCAACTGGCGTGTAGGTGCCAGCGACGACGACCGCCCGCCCTGTGCGCGGATCCTCTCGGCGTTGATACTCCCCTGCCGGCAGCACATAACTGAGCGCCGCCGCGACGACGACGCAGAAGACGAGCAACGTCAGCGGATCGGGAATACGTAGAGTGAACCACTTCATCGCGAAGTGGAGTCAGAGGGTGCGAGCTCGCAGAACTCTGCGTACGGAAGGTCGGAGCCGAGCTCACGGAGCTCCTTCTGGAAATGCGCATCGATGTCGCGCTGCTGTGCCGGCGTGATCAACTCCGACGAACCGCTGTGGCGCCCCTTCCGGATCATCGCACCAGCTTCACGCCAGGGGATCATTTTCCCCATGTTGAACTTGTGATCGATGCTCTTCATGTGCTCGAAGGTCGAGAGTCGATAGACATCGTCGATCAGCGCCTCCGATGCGGCAATACCGAGGAATTCAGCGACCCTCCTCACCGTTGCGCGCAGGTCCTTCTTCATGGACTTGAATGAGAGCGCGAGGACGTTCGGTCGCTGACGCTGCGCCCAGTATCCCGCAGCGTTGACGCCCCAGGACCCGCCCATCATGAAGTTCTTGGACAGATACGCGCGGTACCACGTGTCCACCCTGGGCATCGCGCCACCGTAGACGCCGTCCCTGAGAAAGAAGTAGCTGGAGACAAAGACATCTTTCGGGTCGCGAATGACCGCGATGTAGCGAGCGTCAGGTGAATACGGAACAAGGTCCCAGTTGAAATGGGTTTTGATGACGCGTTTCCGTTCCGGCGCCGACTCCCAGGCGGTGGCCTGATCGAGCGGAATGGCATAGCGGCGCATGAAGCCAGGCATCGTCTCGATGTCCGGCCAGGGGATCACATCGTGGATGTGATCGTACTCGCCCCTGCCGTGATGAATGAGCTGGTGAGCGATCTGCATCATCCAGTTCGTGCCGCTTTTCGGGTACGTCATCACGACCACGTCCTGCGGACCTGGCGTGTAGCGAACGAACGGGTTCTCCTCTTGCCGCTTGCGGCCATGAGCCGCCATTGATGAGAGGAAACGGTCGGCGCGGCCGGTCGCTTCAAGACCTCGGATCAGCGGACGCATGACGCCGTTCATCCCCAGCGCCATCACCCACTGCATCACGACCGATGGGGGCTGATGGCGAAAGGCGGACGGGCGTGGAGGTGCGAGAGTCGTGGCGTAGCTCATGTCGGACCTGTGCAAAGATACCCGAAACGCCCGGGACTCGGGACTCGGGATTCGGGGTTCGCGATCATTCGAGTCCCGGATCCCGAGCCCGGTAAGGAGCCGGCCATGAAGACGCGCATCATCGCTGTTGTGGTCGTCATTGTCATGCAGGCCGTCAACCACGTCGACGCGCAGGACCAGGCGCGCCGCACGCCATGGGGTGATCCTGACCTCGAAGGAATCTGGACCAACGCCACGCTGACCCCCCTGCAGCGTCCACCGGAACTTGGCGCGAAGGAATTCTTCACCCCGGAAGAAGCGGCGCAGTT
>Ga0075421_100001081_pt1 | contig 31083 bp, 29 predicted proteins | sample SoiMetdeltSBSDD5_FD_75292 | JGI IMG/M metagenome (GOLD analysis project Ga0075421, IMG submission 75292) | Bulk soil microbial communities from a Populus tree surrounding site in Tennessee, USA - Soil MetaG P. deltoides SBSDD5 | ecosystem: Environmental > Terrestrial > Soil > Tree plantation... | reverse complement strand
TTCAAGAACAATTCCAAATAGCTGTGCAACATCCCCTTGATTCACACAACCGACACTCGCCAAGTGCCCTCCCCGAATCTACACTGACCCGATCAGTGCGGGTATCTTCCATCGCCGTGGCCCCGGTAGTACAGATTGGAACGACCCCTGACAATCCCGCAAATGGGCTCGGTTCTGACTATCTGCCGATTCTGGATTCGCCTTCTATAGATCTGCGGGCGCAGATCGCCTTTGTCGGGTATGGCATCGCCGATCCCGCCTCCGGCTTTGACGAATACAATGGAATCGACGTGCATAATCGAATCGTCCTGTTTCTTCGTGGAAAACCCGAGCATTATGCGCCGCTCGTCTCACACGCCGACAAAGTGCGAACCGCCAAGGCGAAGGGCGCAGTGGGTTACCTTACGGCAACGGGACCGTTGCTGAGTGCCTACGAAGCACGACGCGGGATGACGGGTCGCCCGACTGCTTTGTATGGACTGACCGACGACGACATGTCGTTGTCCGGCGCATGGATCAATACGGATATCGCAAACCGTATCCTGACTGGTCACGAGCCTGGTCCTCGCCCCAGCCTGCGCGAACTCCAGGAAACGATCAACCGAACTCTACGCCCACAATCGCGCATGACCGATGTGGATGCAAGATTATCGTGGCTGACGGAACAGACCTCCGGCACGTTGTACACTCTTCCGATCACGTTCCCATCGACTGAGGCAGATGTCGGAGAAGACATGATCATTATCGGCGCTCATCGGGACCACTTCGGACGACAGGCAGGGCTGCTGTTCCCCGGTGCGGACGACAATGCCTCGGGGACTGCGGTGCTCCTGGAAGTCGCGCGGGTCCTGAAACAGGCGGACGTGCATCTCAAACGGAATATCCTTTTCCTCTCCTTCAGCGGAGAAGAGCAAGGACTTCTCGGATCAAGACTGTATGTCGAACAGCCGCTTATTCCGTTGAAGAGGACGAAGGCCATGATCAATATCGATCACGTCGGAGTCGGGAACGGACGATTGACAGTTGGCATGACGGGATTCGAAAAATCCGTTGCGGCACAAGCTGGTCAGGCGGCAGGACTTGGAGACAAACTGGATCTATACGGATTTTTTCCGGGCGGGGATCACGTGCCGTTCAAAGAAGCGGGGGTGCCGACCGTTACCGTAGTGAGCGCCGGCGTTCATCCTCAATTTCACCAATCCTCCGATCGAGTCGACACCTTGGACCCGGAGATCCTGGTGGCGGCAACTCGGTATGTTCTCGCGCTCACGTGGCAACTCGCAATTGCCCGGTAAGGATCCGCGTTCACCTTCTCGCTCATACCACCATCTTGCGGCAATAGAACGCTTCCGCATATCTGTCTGGCGCGTTGGACTCGATACCCCTGATGCGCATGATCGAAAGAAAGGTATCTTCCGAAAACCATTGTTTGCCGCTCTGTGTTCTGAAGCAATCGACAATTGTCCTGATCTTCCTGAGGCACGTCGGCTTGTCAAGATGGACGAACAGGTTCGGCGTCCCGAGATCCCCGTCATATTTGGGGATTTCGTATTCAAGAATCAAATGATCCCGGAAAGTGTTCCACGTGAGTTCCGAGATCATCCGATGATCTTGATGGAGGTCACTGCGGTAATGGGTCAGAATTAGATCGGGACGGCACGTGCGCTTGAGAGATTCGAAGCATGTTTTGATCCGCTTGCCGGAATAGGGAAAGACACTGTCCGGAAAGTTCTTGACCAGTATGTGTTTCCTTCGGACTCGTCCAAGAAACTTCTCGGCACCTGACAACGCTTCACGCCGCCGCGACGAAGGTGCGCTGAACACCACCCAATACACCTCGATCGCGGTTTCATATAATTGGACCAGACGAAGAATCGTACCTCCGCAGCCGATTTCGATATCATCGGCATGTGCGCCAAGACAAAGCACGGACAAGGTGCGTTTCCTCTTGACGTGGGCACCGAGATCGAAGACACCGCCGACCATTCTAAAGCCCCTCGACCTTCCGTAAGTATGGCGGACCCATGGGCGGTTCGCACGGGGGCATTAATTTCGCACGCTCTTTCCAAACCGCCCATGGAGCTTTGTCCCGTGTAAACAAATCGTCCAGTAACATTTTGTCCTTGAACGTATCCATGGCGGCCCAAAACCCATTGTAGGAATAGCCGATCAACTGGTCTCGTTTGATCAATCGCTGGAACGGCGCCTGCACCAATTCTTCGCCGTCTCGAATGTATTCAAAAATACTTCTCTTAAAGATAAAATATCCCCCGTTAACCCTGATCCCTGCTCGTGACATCTCATCCAGGGACGTAACCTTCCCCTCTTTGGTCATGGTTACTGAGTGGAAACTCAGACGAGGACTGACGGACAGGAATGACGCAACCGGGTCGTGCGCCATGAAATGTCCGATATGGTCGGGGAGCGGCAAGTCCGTCAGGCCGTCGGTATAGTTCGCCAGGAACACGTCGTCCTTCCCGATGTGCTGTTCCACGCTCTTCAGCCGCTGCCCGATGGTGGATGCGATTCCCGTATCGACAAATGTGATCTTCCAATCTTGGATATCGGCGTTGAGCAGCGTCACCGCCTTCCCGCCATTCGTGAGCACAAAATCGTTCGACACGCATTCATTGTAATTGAGGAAATAGTCCTTGATCGCATCCGCGCCATATCCGAGGCACAGAATAAAGTCTTGATGTCCAAAGTGGGCGTAGTATTTCATGACATGCCAGACGATCGGACGGTACCCGATCGGCACCATGGGTTTGGGGATCTTTTCCGAATAGTCACGAAGCCTTAATCCAAGGCCTCCACAGAACAACACCACTTTCATGCGTTTACCATTTGATTGTGAGTATGTCGCATCATCGACGATGTGTCGACCGGAGTCGCCGACCTATGTAACAGGTTGATGGATAGAGTTAAAAAGAGTGTATCAGAATGTCCGAGAAAGCCCAGCGGAGCAGACAAATCGGGCAGGACACGACATATCTAGGGGAAAGATTGCAACTGACACCTATCTACAATGGCATCATCACGCAGGACTACCCTATCCCGCAAGTAAATGTGCTAGAAGCACCACTGGAAGTCTACTTGATCTCCACGACTTCGACATCCCCAGCACGCCGCATCACCGTCACACCCACGTCCAGCTCGTAGCGTCTCAGCAGGAGATCCAGGGATGCCTTGCCCACCTTGAGGTTCATAATCTGCAATTCGGGCAGAAATTCGGGCAGAATTGGATAGGTAAAAACCACTTTGGCTTCCGGCGCGCGGATGGACATCCCCAAGCACGCTTGCAGAGCCATGAAGGCGGATGCTGCAGCCCAGGCCTGAGGGTTACACGCTACAGGATAACGTGTGAGTCCCTGCCCCGGACGTCGAACAAATCCACAGAACAACTCCGGCAGGCGGTGGAAATCTACGACCGAACTGGCATCGAACAACCCCTTCATCACCTTTGCGACGTGGGCTTTAAGGCCATACCGGGCGAGACCGGCTGCGATCAGTGCGTTGTCGTGAGGCCATACGGAGCCATTGTGGTAGGACATTGGATTGTACCGCCGTTCGTTGCCGGCGAGGGTGCGAACGCCCCATCCGCTGAAGAGCTCGTCGGACATGAGAGTGGCGGCCACTTGTACAGCCCGATCTGCTCGTGCAATTCCCGTATACAAGCAGTGGCCGGCATTGGATGTTTTGACACGACAGGGTTTTTTGTTGCCATCCAATGCGAGCGCATACGCCGACAGGTCATCGCACCAGAAGGCATCATCGAATTGCGCCTTCAATCTGTCAGCCTGCTGTAGAAGTTCAGCTCCCCGCTCCGCATGTCCAAGCGCCAAAGCCAGCCTGGCTGCGCACTGCTTGGCAGCATACGCGTACCCCTGCACCTCGCACAGCGCGATAGGACCCTCCGCAAGGTCTCCATTCTCGTGAGAGATGGAATCATGGGAATCCTTCCAGCCCTGATTATCCAAGCCCGTCGTCGACTTGCGAATGTATTCTACGAATCCATCCCCGTCGTGATCGCCATAGGTGTCTATCCACGCCAGAGCCAGTTCGATATTCGGCCACAGTTTCTTCATGAAACCGAGATCGGCGGTTCGCTCATAGTATGCACCGGCCAGCATGACAAAGAGCGGCGTAGAGTCCACGCTCCCGTAATACAAGCCGAACGGAATCTCCTTCAATGCCGCCATTTCTCCCTTGCGAGTTTCGTGGAGAATTTTCCCCGGTTCGGCGTCCTGGGAAGGACTTAACTGAGTGGCCTGACGAGCAGCGAGATAGCTGAGCACGCCTCTGGCCACCTGCGGCTTGATCCACAGGCACTCCAGGGCGCTAATGATTCCATCGCGGCCGAACGGCGTACTGAACCACGGCACTCCTGCGTAGGGATAGGGGCCCTCCGCCGTGTCAGTGACCATCATTCGCAGATCCAGCAATGAACGATTCCACCATTCGTTAAACTGGGCGTTCGACGTATGCACCTCGCAGTCTTGGGATTGCTCGGTCCGTAGTGCGGCGCTTGCTTCCGCCATCGCTTGATCGTACGCGAACCCTGGCCGCGGGGAACTGCCAACCTCGCATCCCACGGTCATTGTGACCATGGTCTCGGCTTTCGGTTCCAATATCATGTGAAAAACAGCTTGCGACGCCGTCATCTCATCGGGGGCGGGTGAGAAACGCAGGTGGGTCTCACGAACGCAACCGTCCAGTCCTTCATAGGCAAGGACAAGCCGATCCTTTTGGACTAGGCCGGGAAGCCTCTTGCCTTTGTGATTGCGTTTCTGACCGCGCACCTCGAAGATATCGGCAAAGTCGGATTCAAATCGAAGCGATACATTGATGACGACGGGAGTCAGGCTGTAGTTTGAAATACGAAATCGCTCATACCCCACACCTTTCCACAAATATCGGGAGCGAAATACATGAACGCTGCCGCGAGGGACCACAATCCGCCCATCTCGATACAGATCCGGATTCGTCATATCGACCGCCAGAAGCGCATTGTCCTCTTTAACCGTCGAGCTCAACAACATGGGCCGATCGTTTTCCAGAAAGAGCTCCTGGCGGCTCAAAAAGCGAGTCCCTTCATGGTAGAGGCCTTGCGTGCCCCGGCCCACCGGTTGGATATCGCCGTATCGATCGAAGACGCCGAACGTCTCGCCATGCTTCAAGACACGGGTGCGGTTGTCCGCCATGGACGAACTCGCTAGAATGTAAAATTGATCGTTGAAGCTAATGATTTCGTCCACGGTGTTCCTCCACTCTGTTATCGAGCACGATTTCTACAATTCTAAAGTCAATGGTTCCTCTGATGAAGGACCACACAATCCGCGTGTTGTCTTACTCCTCGTCCAATCCCTGGCGACCCATACCAGGGAAGCCTTTCGTGCGACGCTGGGATGTCCGCTTACGATGGATCAACGGGTCGTTGATTGAGGAACCAACGCGAGCGGTTCACTGTCTTCCAGCGGAGGCCGCCCGGTCCAATTGGATCGCATCCATCGAACCACTCGTGCGGCAACCACTGCGGTGAGGAAGAGGCCGATTCCTATCCCGATGACACTGGGTCGCTCACCGAATTCCTGCGTGGTCCAACCAAAGAGCGTCATGCCCGCAATCGCGGACGCCATTGCGCCGAGATTGTAGATAGCCAACACGCGTCCCAACAAGATGGTCGGTGAAATTTCCTGGATCACGCCCCATGCTATCGGTGTCAGTGTGCCCGCGCCCATCCCGATGATGATCATCAGCAGGGCGGCCACCATGCGATTGGTTGTCCACACCAACCCAAGCATCGCCAACCCGCTCACGAGGCTCGATGCGGCCATCGCCTGGATGCGTCGCTGGAGAGTCCATCCGGAAACCGAGACGAGTCCCAAGGAGACCAGCAAGAGTCCGACTCCGAATGCCGACCACAGATACCCCACTTCAATCGGACCGAGATCAAGCAGTTTCTTGCCGAACACGGGAAACAGCGTACTGAACGCGCTCGTGGCAAACGTATACATCGAGGCTGCGCCGATGAGCATCAGAATCATGCGCTGCCGCACCAAGACGAAGCGGAAACCGTCCATCACGTCGCCTAGGGTGTTGCTCAGTGAGTTGCCCTCGGTCAGCTGCGATTCGGACCAAGGAAAGCGAATGAACAGAAAACAGATGGCCGAGACGACATAGCTGACGGCATTGACACAGAGCACTTCTTGTGAACTCATGGTGGCAATGCCCACGCCGCTCAGCGCCGGTCCGATAATGATGCCGATGCTGGTGGTCGTTTGAAGCAGGGCATTGGCCGCGGTGAACTCGTTCCGGGCGACAAGAGATGGAATGGAGGCCGTGAGCGCGGGACCGAATACCGCGGAGGCCATGGCATGGATAAACACCAGCACATACAGACGCTCGATGCTGAATGAATCGACGGAAATCAGGCAGGGAACCACCCCCAGCACGACGGCCCGGATGAGATCACTACTGATCAACAGGAGCTTTTTGGGAAGCCGATCGACGATCACCCCGATGAACGGCCCGAAGAGAATGGGCGGGAGGGTTTGCAAGAGCCCAATAACCGTCGTCTTGAGAGGAGAGCCGGTAATGGAGTAGACGAACCAGAGCAGGGCGAGTTTTGAGACGCCATCCCCGATCTGCGACACCATCTGGCCCCACCACACGAGCGTGAAATCGCGAGTCAGGAGTTGCGGCGACCAGATCACTTTGGGACGCAACGCGACTCCGTTCACGCGACTGGACTCCGTGGGCGAGAGTTCAAAGGCACGACAATAGTGGCGCGATCAGCCAGTCACTCTCCGGTTACAAGACGAACCGCCTCAGTATTTACGGCTTTCACACCAGGCACCTGTCTGGCCGCTTGGGCCGCTTCCAGAATGATCACCTGAAATCTGGTGGAGCCGGCCAGAAAGACCATACCGTGTTCTGTTTTGATCTCAAACTTAATTGATTGCAACGTCTTACTCTTTTCAAACCGTTCTTTCACCAGTTGGGTAATGACCTTGTCTCGCTCGGCTCCCAGTCCGTGTGACGCATCGGCTTCGACTTTCATTCGGTTCTCCACGGCGTGCACGCCTTCGAGACAACGCACAATCTCTGTCGCGGCACGCTTGTCACTCTCGCTGACCACTTTTCCAAGTAGCACAAGATCCTTATCCTTAGTATCCACTTCGATATCATAGGGGAACAGTCGAGGGTCGGCCATCAATGCGAGTTTTGCCGTCACCATGGGCGATCGAACGGGTTTCTTTGTCTCGGGTTCAACGGCCTTGGGCTTATCACCGGCGGCAGGATCTGCCGGTGGGGGGCTCTCCACCGCCGTCTTACCCTCGGAAGGTTGATGAACCTGTGGGCAAGGCTTCTCGCCCAATTCCGTGTCCTTCGGTTTCTGATCAGGTTCCTTCGCCTTCTGTTCTTGCTGGTTCGGCTTGGTCTCGCCGTCTTTCGGCTTCGTGCTCTCTTTGGGTTTCGCTTCCGGCTCTCGCTGTTTGGTATCGGGATCCTTCGCTTTCGGTTCAGCTTCCTTTCCTTTCGATTCAGATTCTTTTGCTTTCGGTTCGGCGTCCTTGGCTTTCGGTTCTCCATCCTTCGGTTTCACATCCTGCGGCTTCGCCTCAGGTTCCTTAGACTTGACCTCCGGCTCCTTAGACTTAACCTCCGGCTCCTTCGGCTTTGGCGGCAGGCTCTCAGGAGTTGTCTCCGGAGGCGTTTCAGCAAACAGATCCACGCTGCCATGTACCAGCATCAGGGTACAAACCATGAGAATCATGACGTGGAGTGAGCGAGTGAGAGAGATCATAGACGTGCGCCCTTCATAGCTATTCGAATATGTGGCGGATGGTTGAGGTGCTGCACCACAGCCAAGCATCGTACTCGATTCGGTTCTGCTATTAAAACCAGAAATACGCGACGCGCAGGCAGAAAGCAACTACCGGCAGGTTTGCCGCGGACGGAGGCATTGAGATTCCGAGGGCGACGAGGGAGGAGCCGTGCCGAGACTCACGAGGAAAAAACTGATCTAGGCGGCGACAGGATTCAAGCTGAAATCACGACGGCTGACATGCACGGTGACGATCGCCGTCAGCAACAGGATGAGGCCGATGCCGATCAGGCTTGCGGCCGGACCAATTTCATCGGCGGCCCATCCAAATCCCGCCATTCCGACCATCGCCGATGCCATGCCACCGGTGCTGAAGGTGGTGAATACACGTCCCAGTAAATGCTCAGGCGTGACCTCTTGAATCATCGCGGATACCGCGGGGTAAAACAGCGAGGTGCTCCCGCCGATAACGATGACCAATAGCATGGTACTGACCATCACCGGCGTTTGGATCAGTCCGAGGCTGCATACGGCTACGCCTCCCACCGCCAAAGATTTTGCAATATGACCGATGCGGTTGCGGAAGTCACCCTGCGGAACCCACGCCAGCCACAAAGAAGCCACGAGCATCCCAATTCCCAGGGCGGACCACAGCCAGCCCAATTCAACCGGACCAACCTGCAAAAGGTCTTTCGCGACGACCGGCAGCAGGAAGACAAAGGCGCTGACCGCCAAATTATAGAGCACGGCCGTGACCATGAGCGCGAACACAACTCTGTGCTGAATGAACACGAAACGGAACCCTTCCCTCAAATCCTTCAGGATCGGCGTGGATAAGGCTTGCAGTCCTTTGGCGACCACCCGATCCCGCACGGTGACGGGTATGATGCAAAGAGCGGACACAAAGAATGTGGCGGCATCGGCGTACAGTACGTTTTGAGCACCGACCAGCGCGATACCGACGCCGCTCATCGCCGGTCCCAAGAGCACGCCGATGTTGGTTGTGCTCTGGAGAAAAGCGTTTGCCTGAGTCAACTGCGACCGTTGAACGATGAAAGGAACGGACGCGGAAAGCGCGGGGCCGAATATCGTCGATACGATGGAATTCAGAAACACAAGCACATAGAGCCGTTCAAGGGTCAACATATCGAAGGCGTAGAACACAGGAATGAGCAGAATCATTAATGTCCGCAACAGATCGACGGTGATCATAACGCTCTTCTTGGGCAGACGATCAAGATAGACTCCAATAAGCGGCCCGAAGACCAACGGCGGAATTGTTTGGAGCAGGCCGATGACGGTCATCTTCAGCGCCGACCCGGTGAGCTCATAGACGAAGTACAGAAGCGCCACCTTGTTCAGGCCGTCGCCGATCTGGGAAATTACTTGTCCAGCCCACAAAAACCCGAAATCTTTCGTGCCCAGCATTTTCCATCCGGACTGAACGGTTTCGGGAGCTGCTACCTTGGCGTCCGTCATAGACATTCCTTCGACACCCTTCTGCGAACAATTCATCGCGGTTAGCTGGCCTTTTCCAATGTCAGCGATCGTGCCTTCTGGCCAGCGACGCTGACCGGCTCGTTCATGATGTGCCGGTAGACGTTCAGGTAGTCATGCACCATTCGTTCGACGGTGAAGCGCTCATCGAAGACTTCGCGGCATCGCCGACGTTCGAGAAGCGATATGCCTTCGACTTGCGCAACCATTTCCTCGACATTCTCACTAACGAATCCGGTCACGCCGTGACTGATAATTTCCGGGATAGAACCCCGACGGTAGGCCAGTACTGGCGTGCCACAGGCCAACGCTTCGATCAATACCAACCCAAACGGCTCAGGCCAGTCATACGGACAGATAAGAGCGTGCGCATTCCCGATAAAGTCATTTTTCTGCGCGTCGGTCACTTCGCCCACAAATTCCACCAACGGATGATCCAACAAAGGTTCCACAACCCGCTCAAAGTAGGCCCGGTCGGCTGGATCTACCTTCGCCGCAATGCGAATGGGCATTCCTACGCGCTTGGCCAATTCTATGGCCTGATCGGGGCACTTTTCAGGGGAAATGCGACCAAGAAAGGCCAGGTATTTGCCTGGCTCTGGATGGAAGGAATACAGGTTGCTCGGCAACCCATGATACACGGTTCCCCTCCAATTGCACCATGCCAGCGGCCGACGTTGAGAGTTCGAGATGGATACCAGTGGCAACTCCGAAAAATCCCGGAATACCGGCACGAGTTCCGGCAAATCCAAGCGGCCGTGCAGTGTCGTTACAACAGGAACGGGACACCGTCGTGAAAGCGAAAATGCGAGAAAATCAAGATGGGAGTGGATGACATCGAACTGCTCGGCGGAACTGAACACCTGCTCCATCATAGAAATGAGCGGCGCTTCCCGATTGAAGATGCCGGTGTTGAGCCGAAGAGCCTGCGGGCATGGAGCCTCGAGTTTCGCTGTCGTCACCGAATCGCCACTTGCAAAGAGTGTCACCTCATGTCCGAGCCGAACCAACTCTTCCGTCATATATGAGACGATACGCTCGGTTCCCCCATAGAGCTTCGGCGGAACGCTTTCCCAAAGGGGTGACACTTGCGCAATTTTCATCGAACCATCTCCTTTATGAAGGTATCCCTGTGCAACCGGCGAGGTACATGCTTGATGCAGAAGATATCGCGATCCAGAATAGTCCGCTTCTTCCTATCTGTTTGTCTCCCTCAGGCGCAATCGACATCTTTGAGGGGCCGGTTCCATTTATGTCGAGCAGGGGGTCCAGGTGGATCACATCTAGGTTGTCTGTCGAGCTAAGCAAGCTATATACCGAGTGGAGTAGCCGCAAGGGGACCACTCGTGATGAACTTCGTTTATTCCATAATATTCAATGATTTATTAACTGAAATCAGCTCTACTTAGTCAAATAACAGGGCATGATATTGCCTGTGAAAACTGTGGATAACCTGGGGAATTAAACCTCTGGACTGTGTCAGACCTGCTTGTTCCTGCTAAACCGCCACATTGGAATCGGGCCTATCGTGTAGGTCATGGTGGAACAACCTCATCCAGGAACAATTATAGGACTATAGGACGAGAGCTTCGCCAGGGCCTTCCAAGAGAGATGATAAACACCACCATTTCCTTCACCTTGGCATAAAGCACAGCTGATTTGGACAGACATCATAAATTGTGATAGTACCGAACCGGATTCTGCTCAATATGATCAATCCACAATGATCAATCCACAGACTCTGAGTAAGGAGTGTAGGATGAAAAACTCACAACGTCTCGGACGACTCGCGCTCTTGCTCCTCTCCCTTCTCATGGTACTAGGTTCCCCCGCTTGGAGTCTGGAGGTGACGCAACCGGTAGCCACGGAGCGCCGTGAGGCCTTGTCATTAGCCGACGCCGTGGTTCGGGCCCTGCAGCAGAACCTGGATATCAGCATCAGCCGTCAGACCAAAGACAGCCGCATCGCTGATATTGTCATCGAACAAGCCAAGTTCGATCCGACCCTGAGTCTCAATGGACAATACAACCGGCAGGTCTCTCCCCTCAACCGACCCGTGCTGGGGTTCACGGGCGCCAATCTGCAGGAGATCACCATATTCGACCAGAACGTCGTCGGGGTGACAGCGGATGTCACGCAGAACCTCTACACCGGGACCAATTTCGATCTCAACTATAGCCCCCAACGCACGTTCGTGGGCGGGCCCAATACGTTTCTGTTCAACCCTGCGTACACGGGTGGCCTGGCTTTCACCATGACCCAGCCGCTCCTCAAGAACTTCGGCGTCGACGTGAACAAGACCTTCATCTACATCGCGCAGAACAATGCAACCGTCGAGCAACATGTCTTCCTGGATCGCGTCATGACCGTGATCGCCACCGTGGAACAGACCTTTTGGGAGATGGTATTTGCCAATGAAAATCTCAAGGTTGCGCAAGCGGCCTTGAAGGCGGCAGAAGAGCTCCTGGCCACAAACCGCGCCAAGGCAAAGGCCGGGGTGATGTCCATCGTCGACGTGCTGCAGGCGGAGGCAGCCGTGGCCTCGCGGGTCGAGCAAATACTGGTCGCTGAGAAGGCCATCCGCGACCAGGAGGACCAAGTCCGCCGCCTGCTGAATCCCGCCGAAGAGGACCTGCGCCAGGATTTGCGACTGGCCCCCACTGACGCGCCGGCCACCGCGCTGGAACCGCTCAGCCTCCAGGAAGCCATCGACATCGCCATGGAACGGCGGCCGGAGATCCTCCAGGCCGGCAAGAACATTGACACGAGCGAGCTCAATGTCAAATTTGCCAAAAACCAACTGCTGCCGACACTTTCCTTGCAAGGCACGATGGGGTTGGCCGGGCTCGGCGCCGACTACAACGACTCGGTAAAGCGAAATTTCAGCGGGGACTTCTATAACTATGGCGCGGGCCTGGTGTTGAGCTATCCGCTCGGGAACCGATCCGCGTACAGTACGTACAACAAGCGCCAACTGGAAGCCCGCAACGCCCAGTCGACGCTCCAGAGCATTCGACAACAGGTGATCGTAGGCGTCAGGGAAGCCGTCCGGCGGGTGCAAACAGATTTCAAGTGCATCGAGACCACGCGTTCCGCCCGTATCATGGCCGAGAAGCAGCTGCAAGCCGAGCAGGAACGCCTGAAAGTCGGTCTGAGTACGACCCGCTTCGTCCTGGATTTTCAGCGCGACCTGGCGACGGCGCAGGGGAACGAGTTACGTGCGATCATAGACTACAACAAATCGCTCTCGAACCTGGCCCGCAATAAGGCCACGACACTCGAGCGGTATCAGCTACAAATCCAATAACCACCTATGGCAAAGCCGGCGTGCATGGACACCGCAGCATGCATCCGGCCCGACGAACGAGGGGCAGGATTGGTCCTGCTCCCGGTACTCGCCACAATTTTTTTTTACCTCACTCCCAATCAGTGGCAGGACTATACCCTCCTGCAGTTTTTTTCCCAAGGACTGGCCTATCTCGGATTGGTGCTATGGATCGGCCTGAATACGCATATCGTACGAAGATTCGGCTTGGAACCGGAGAAACTCCTGACCGGGGCTGCATGGGGTATCGCGGTGGGACTACTCTTGGGAGCGATCAATCTCTTCGTCATTCTGAAAATCATTCCCTGGCTGGGAATCGATATCACATTTCTTAGAAGAACACCCCACGCGAGAATTCCTTTCTGGCTGATGATGCCATTGTTTATCGTGCTGATCGCCTGTTTCGTTGAAATCAATTTTCGAGGATTTCTTTTGGGTCGCCTCCTGGCGCTTGGGCTTCCCTCCACTCTCGCGATAGCCGCCAGTGCGGTCCTGTTTGCATTTGACCCGTTCATGGTGGCTACATTCAAACATCTGCACTGGATTGCCGTATGGGATGGCCTGGTGTGGGGCCTGTTGTGGGTTAGACTCCGGAATCTCTACGCAACCATCGCGGCTCATGCCGTCGAGGTGATTGTCATGTATTCCGTCGTGAGAGCGGTGTTGAATTAAATGGTAATTGGATGATTGGGTGATTTGGCGGTTTCATTGAGCGGAAGATCAGCGAACGACACCAACAGTTCAAGAGATCATCAGATCACACAATCATACTTCACGATGACTCCCTCCTTCTCAAGTTATCTTGTGAATGACGTGTTCGGTGACCCTGGTGTGTATGTGGAAGTTCGGTGGTCCAAGCGCGCGCTGTTATTCGATCTCGGCCGGAACGACGATTTGGGCCCGACGCGGCTCTTGCGGGCGAACGATATCTTCATTTCTCATACCCATATGGATCACTTCATTGGATTCGACGCCATCCTCCGGGTGGCCCTGGGACGAGGCAAGAAATTGAACCTGTATGGACCGCCCGGACTCATTTCGAATGTCCAAGGCAAACTAGGTGGCTATACATGGAATCTGGTAGATGGCTATCCTTTGTCGATCGAGGTCCGCGAGTTTCATATGGAAGAAATCCGGGTGGCGACGTTTCTTGCGACCGACGGGTTTGCCCGGCACGACGGACCGGCGTCGTCCTCCGGTAGACAAGGAGCGATGGACACATTTCCGGTGGTGGAAGATACGATGTTTACCGTACGCGCGGTCGCGTTGAATCATCGAATTCCCTCCTTCGCCTACGCGCTTCAGGAACAGTTTCACATCAACGTCAACAAGCAGAGACTCCATGACGCCGGTCTGCCTGTCGGTTCGTGGCTGAGGGACGTGAAGGAGTATCTCTGGCAGGGCAAGCCCGACGACTTCCGTTTCACCGCCACGCTCTATTTCGAGCACCGCAAGGAGGACTTGGAGTTTATCCTCGGTGAGGTGCGGGACCGATTCCTGACCATTACCCCCGGACAAAAGATCGCCTATGTCGTGGATGCCCGGTACGACCCGGAGAATGAAGCACACATCGTCGAGCTGGTCCGTGACGCCGACATCTTCTATTGTGAATCGCCGTATTTAGACCGTGATGCGGACAAGGCACGCGATCGGTACCACCTGACAGCGAGACAGGCCGGAACGATGGCCAGGAAAGCCGGCGTGCGGGAACTGGTGGTGTTTCACTTCTCGCCGCGCTATACAGGCCAAGGAGAGGACATCGTGCGGGAGGCGATGCAAGCATTTAGAGGATAAGCGTTCGAACAATAAGCGCTACACGCACAGAAGAGGGAGAGAGGAATGAATGATCTCTTCAAGTATGGGCTGTATTTTCTGATCGGAGGAGTGGTGGTCAGTGTGTCGACGTATTGGGGGACGAAAGGCCACGGTTTCCTCGCCGCATTTGCGAGCACGTTTCCTGCCATGACAGGCGTGACGATCCTACTGATCTATTTGAATGGAGGAAATGCGTCGGCCATGGTCTATGCCAAGCACCTGTTGTGGTTCGTCCCGCCGTGGCTGGTCTATGTCGGGTTTATCATCTATGGCCTGGAACGCCTGGGATTCTGGATGACGATGGCGGGCGCCCTGACGCTCTATATGTGCAGCATTGGACTAGTGAAGCTGGCGCTGCGATGAAGCACCCAGTGCGGCATGACACAGAAAGTGACAATCAGATTTTCCTGGCTATGCTCACTTTCGTTACGGCTATATAGCTGATTTGATTTACTGCGGTGCACAGTCGGCAGTTACAAACAACGTAACGGAGAGAGCAGTGGTATACCAGCCTGAGCAACTCGCCACCCGTTGGTTGAGACATTTTTGTTCGGTTGCTTTCGGTACTCTATTTATGAAGGTTGGCAATAGAAATTGGCGTATACAATTGGAAACCATGAAAAGGAATAAGCCACCACTTCATGAGTGGAGTGACCGTTCGGGACACTGTAGACTGGTCAGATTAGTGGACGTTTCTACCAAAAGTGCGCGCAAGCTCTTTGTCTATTTGGCAAGTGGGCTCGATGGGTTCCAGGGGAAAAAGCAATTTGCATTGCCTTTCGGAGGTCGCGCAGGAGCGATGCCTGGCACCCATAATTCCTCAGCGGTTTGGGGAGCGGCGCAAACACCTTCAGAATTCGATCCAGGTGATTGACGGTCTTGTTTGGGAGCGTCGTGCGGAGTTTGGCCAGCGCGTGATCCAAATCGTCAACAAAGGGCGTGCCATTGAGGTATGCCAGATCGGCCCGCGCAAGTTGCAGCGACATGAGTTCATAGGGCGAAAGCGTGATCGGCGGGAGTCAGTTGTAGCCGAGCGGAAGGTGCCATGTCCTTTCTCTTTCCCCGTCCGATTGTTCGAGCGGATGTCCTTCGTCTTGAATCCGATCGACATCGCGATAGACCTGACGCCGGGTGATCTCAAACTCTTCCGCCAGATCCCTCACCGTCATCGCCCGGCTGGCTAATGCGCGCATCATTCGCCCAAGACGTTCCGCCTGGCTATAGGTCTTCGGCGGCCGACCTTTTTTCTTCCCGTCGTGGGTGTCTCCCGTCCTCTTCATAATCTTGCTCGGTCCTCTTTCGTCGCGTCGGATAGAGGGCTTCTTATCCGACGTCGACAATCTATCCGCAAATGACGGCCATTATACGTAGGCGCTGAACCGGAACCAACTCTTCCCACACGCGTTTCCCGCGATCCAATGGAAATTGCGATCATTGAAGCCGAAGGAGGCGATTGCTAGGATACTGGGTCGATCTCGAATTGGAGCATGCACCGTGCCTAATAGTAAGCAATCGGATGGGTCTGCCGGCGACCTGATCGTCGAAGGAGCGCGGCAGAACAATCTCAAAAACATTTCGCTGCGGATTCCGCACAACAAGGTCACAGCCATTACCGGCGTATCCGGCTCGGGAAAATCCTCGCTGGCGTTCGAAACATTATTCGCGGAAGGGCAATGGCGCTATGTGGAATCGCTCTCGACCTATGCACGCATGTTTCTGGAGAAGGTGGATCGTCCGGACGTCGATCGGCTCATCAATATTCGACCGGCGATCGCCATTGAACAGAGCAACCCGGTTCGATCCGCCCGGTCCACGGTCGGCACGGCCACGGAAATTTCCGACCTGCTGCGCTTGCTGTTTGCAAAAATCGGCAAGCGTATGTGCCCGGATTGCAAGCTGGAAGCACGAGCCTATCACCCGGAATCTGTCGCGGACGAACTCCTCTCGACGCATCCTGACGCTCGAGCGATGATTCTTTTTCCGGTCCAGAATCTGGGCCCGGGCCATGACCGCGCCTTGGTCAACTCGCTCCTGATGCGTGGGTTTACACGGTTGAAATGCGGCGACTCCTTGCTGGATTTGCATCATGATCCGGTCCTTCCCCCTGAGCGTGCATCGGGGCTTCACGTCGTGTTGGACCGGCTGGCCCTCAGGCCGGATAGTCGCTCGCGGTTGGTTGAAGGGATTGAAACGGCCTTTCGTGAAGGGAACGGACTGTGTCATGCGGACATCATTGGACAGCGTCGTCTCACGTTCTCCACCCGCTTCCGCTGCCAGCGCTGTGGACGCACGTTTGAACCTCTCCGCCCCCTACTGTTCTCGTTCAACCACCCGCTCGGCGCCTGCGCAGAGTGCAAAGGCTTCGGGAATATCCTGCTCTATGATCAAGACTTGGTCATTCCCGACCGAACCAGGTCCCTAGCTGATGGCGCGATTGAACCCTGGAGTAAGCCCGGTTCCGATTGGTGGCAGCAACAGCTCCTCCTCGCAATGAAGAAGCGCGGCATCAGTCTCTCTACTCCGTTTAAGGATCTGCCGGCTACTGTTCAAGAACTCATCTGGAATGGTGACGACCCCTTCGAAGGGGTGCGCCAATTTTTCGAGTATCTGGAAACAAAACGCTACAAGCTCCATGTCCGGGTGTTGCTAAGCCGGTACCGGAGTCCCTCTATCTGTCCTGTATGCCATGGCAGCCGGCTCAAGCCAGAGGCGCTGTTCACGACGATCTGCGGGAAGGATATTCATGAGGCTTCCTCGATGACGATCGAGGAGGGTGCTCGATGGCTGCATAACCTCGCGCTGACTCCATTTGAACAGGACGTCGCCACGGATATTCTCCGGCAACTGCATGCCAAGTTTGGATTCCTCCTGCGGGTGGGATTGAGCTATCTGTCCTTGACGCGCCAGACCAGAACCGTCTCCGGGGGAGAGGCCCAGCGCATTGCCTTGGCCAACCAGCTGGGGGCTCATTTGATAGGGACCCTCTACGTGCTGGACGAACCGACGATCGGGTTGCATCCACGCGATACCGCCACGCTCACCGGCATTCTTCACGACCTTGCCGACATCGGCAACACCGTGGTCGTCGTCGAACATGATCCCGCGATGATTCTGGCTGCAGACCACATCGTTGAAATGGGCCCGTGGTCAGGTGAAAAGGGCGGAGAGGTCGTCTGTGCAGCTTCCCGGAATGAATTTCTACGGAATCAGCGCCCGATTACGGCGCGCTATTTACGCGGCGAGGAATCGATCTCCATTCCAAGCCGCCGTCGAACCGGCAACGGCAAAATCCTGAGTATCGCCGGTGCAAGCCAACACAATCTGAAGAATCTGCTGGTCAAGATTCCCCTGCGAATGTTGGTCTGCGTGACGGGTGTGTCCGGATCGGGCAAAAGCACCCTGGTCGAGGAGACGCTGTATCGGGCAGCCGCACGCGCCTTCCACCAGACTTCGCTGCCGATGGGACGGTTCCGTGCCATTAAAGGCCTTGAGCATCTTTCAGGGGTCCGGCTGATCGACCAACAGCCGATCGGGCGCACTCCACGATCGAATCCGCTGACCTATCTAAAGGCTTTTGACGAGGTGCGGTCTCTGTTTGCCACAGAACTCGCCGCCCGTCGCCATGGATTGACTCCCGCTCACTTCTCCTTCAATACCCCCGGTGGACGGTGTGAGCGGTGTGAGGGTAACGGATACGAAAAGCTGGAAATGTATTTCTTCGAAGACATGTATGCGACGTGCGAGGCGTGTGACGGCCGGCGGTTCAAGCCGCAGGTCTTGAGTATCCGTTACCGCGGTAAGACCATTCACGAGGTGCTGAGCATGACGGTCGATGAAGGGCTGTGCTTCTTCACCGAGTCGCCGAAGCTCATCGACACCTTGCATCTCCTCTCGACGATCGGCCTCGGATATCTGCGCTTGGGCCAATCGGCGATGACGCTGTCCGGCGGAGAGGCTCAGCGATTGAAAATTGCCGCCGAACTCAAGCAGGCATCCACACGAGATCTTCTGTACATCATGGATGAGCCGACGACCGGCCTCCACTTGGACGACATCAAGAAACTGCTGGCGGTGTTACAGAAGCTCGTCGACGCGGGGCATACGGCGGTCGTGGTGGAGCACAACGTGGATGTGATGAAAACCGCGGACTGGATCATCGACCTGGGGCCGGAAGGCGGGTCTGCAGGCGGCTATATCATCGCCGAAGGAACTCCTGAACACGTCGCCACATTGCCGCACTCTGATACGGGCCGGTTCCTCGCAAAGGCGCTGGGCAAAACGCAAGAAACATGAAACTCCTCGTCACTCGTTTCTCATCGTTTGTATCTCGCGTGAGGAGTAGCTGCGTTTCTTACGAGATACGCTTCACGATGTACTATGTCAAGACGAGCGCCTAATGCGCAGGATGTTCAAAAAGCTTGTTCAGCAAGGCCGCAGCAAGCAAGATACCGAGACGTACTTACTCTGATACGTCGCAGGTATTGAGCGATGCGAGAACGTAGCCTGGCGAGCTTTTTCAACATCCTGCTAGTTGAAGGAGGGATCGAACGGCATATCCGCATAGCGACGATAGTCGTCTCCGAGGGAGAGCACGACATCGGACCAGATCTTGGTCGGCTCTTTCTCAAAAACGACTGTAGGATCGGCGGGCATCGTGATCCATGAACCGGTTTTCATTTCGGCCTCAAGCTGGCCTGGGCCCCATCCTGAATAGCCGAGATACGCCCGAAAGGCCTCGCGCCCCTGCGTGTCGGTGAGGATACGTTCCATCACATCCAAGTCCCCTCCCAGACAGACACCGTCAAACACCGGGTGAGAATTATCGGGAACCTGGGAAAGCCGGTAGAGGAGCATGACCTGATTGGTCTGTACCGGTCCGCCTGCAAACAGAACATGCCGCTGTCCCTCGAGCACGGGGACCTGGGGCAACGCTTCGGATATCGACATGGCGGTCGGCCGGTTGACCACGACACCCAGCGCGCCTTCGGGGCCGTGCTCGCACAGTAGCACGACTGTCTGACGAAAGTTTGGATCCCGCAGAGCGGGGGCGGCAATCAAAAATATTCCCTTCTCAAGTGTCATCTAATTAATCCTACCGTGCGGTTCGGGGGCGTGCAAGTGAAGGGCTGTTTGCGACCGGCATCAAACCCTATGGACCATAGAAGGACGGTCGGCGGTCCTGCAACAGATCATTGTACGAATTGAGCCGCTTGTTTCGGGCTTCGGTCGGGTCGATATCGACCACAATCAATTCTTCTTGATCGCGAGATGCCCGATGAAGAATGCGCCCTCGCGGTGTCACGACTTCGCTGTTGCCGATAAAGGTCAGACGCTCTTTTCCTCCGCGAGCCTCGCTTCCGGTTCGATTGGCCGTCACGCTGAACACACGATTCTCCAGACAGCGGGTGACCATGGAATCCGGACAATGCGGCAGGACGAGATTCGATGGATGCGCAATGAGCTCGGCGCCTTTGAGGGCCAAGGTCCGCGCGGCTTCCGGGTAGAACCAGTCAAAGCAAATCATCACTCCGAGCTTGACTGAGCCGACGTCCCATACCTGAAAGCCGGTATCACCTGGATCAAAGAACAGGGTTTCTTCGAAAAACAAATGGGTCTTGCGATAGCAACCGATGAATCCCTTTGGACCCACAACCACCGCGGAATTGTAACATCGATTTCCCGACCGCTCCGGCAATCCTGCCACAATGATCATCCTTCTTGCCTTGGCATGGTCCACAAGTCTCCTGGTCGTCGGACCGTCGGGAACTGTTTCGGACAGACGATGAACCTCCTCGTCCGAGATGAACTGATAGCCGGACGTGAACAGTTCAGGCAACACAATGACATCGGCGTCAACCTTTTCCAGCCTGGTGACGGTGGTATCCAGGTTGCGGATGACCTCTCCAAACACCGGGTCGAATTGCAAAAACCCGATCCTCATATGCGATGTCCCTTATGGAGAAACAAAAAACGGGCAGGGAACCCCCTGCCCGTCTCGTCGGCACGACGACCTGAAAGACTACATACCTTCGGACAGGTGGGGAATGGCGTTCTCGACCGCCTTCGTCGCCACGTCGGCATGGCCGGCTTTCCCATGCTCGATCCCATCCTTCAGACCTTTGATACCTTCGCCGACATGGGGATTTTTCGTTTCCGCCATCGCCGCTTCTGCATGCTTCAACGCACCCTCGGCGTGCTTGACGAGGGCATCCGCATGTCCCTGTTTGCCGTGCGCGACCGCTTCTTTCGCATGCTCGACCGCCTCGGCTTGATGCTTGTTTCCCGCGGCAACGGCCACGCTTCCCATAACCGGGGCAAGGACGAATGCCAGGATGAAACCCGCTATGATTGCCTTGCGTACCATCACATTGTACATGAACTCCTCCTCTGTAAGGTGTGGTTGAGGTGTCGGTGAGTCGTGTGAATCGCTCTCTCACGCAGCATAAACACCCCCTCTACGTAGTGTCAAGACGGCTTACCTGTCGCCTTTCCCGGTCCTTGATCAAGTTGCAAAATCTTTTGCAGCGAGGCCAAATCCTTCTCCACAGGGCACCCGAAGTCACGGCTCCACTCCCACCACGATCCCGGATAGTTTCTGACTCTTTCGTACCCGGCCAACTTCAGGACGAAATAGAGCCACCCGGACCGGACGCCCCCGGTGCAATAGCAAATCGTCACGTTTCTTGTATCCAGCCCCTTATGGTCAAGCAATGTTTTGATCGAGCCCACATCCTTGACGGTTGCATTGGCATTCAAAAATCCGTTCCACGCCACGTGCACTGCTGATGGGATATGCCCTGGACGTGGAATACCCGAGATTTCCTTCCCCAAAAACTCCTCGAGACTGCGCGCATCGACAATGGTCGTCCCGGAATGTGACCCACGTACCACCGCCTTGAGCTCATCCTTCAGCACGATACGATCTTCAACGGGCGATACTTTGAACGTGCCTGGCTTGGGAACGCCAACGCCGTGCTCGAATGGCCGACGTTCCTCGATCCACTTCACCCAACCGCCGTCGAGAATTTTCAACTGCTGATGGCCGAGGTACTCCAGCATCCAGAACATGCGACCTTCGTCACCCCAATTATCAAACGGGTTGGAATAGATGACCACGTCGCTGTCCTGGTTGATCCCGAGACTCTGCAGCTTCTTTTCGATCCGGGAAAGATCCGGATCGAGCAAGCCCTTCGCGATGGCATTCGGATCGCTATACTCATGCCAGGTGGAATGCACGGCGCCTGGGATGTGGCCGCCGAATTCATAGGCGGCTCTACCCCGCACGTCGATGATAACCAGACCTGCCCGTCCCAACTGCTCTTGAAGCGTTTCAGTATCGATAAGCAATGGATGAGTCATAGATCTCCCCTGTCTCGTCACTCACTCTGCGGTTAGTTTCCGGAACCAGCACCAATAAGGTAGGCTCATCGGTTAGGGCAAGTTCTTTAACATCATCTGACGACGGTTCGTCAAGTTGCCTCCTGCATTTCGAACCGACGATGCGACCACCCGTCCAGGATACGACCCCTCATCGTCCGACTTACCGATGGAACCGTGCCTGACAATACATTATAAACACCCGGTATCTACCTCGTACCGGTACTATGCGATACCGCTGCACCGTAGCAATCATACTGGTTTGGCTCATCATACCTGCAAGAGGGTCAAGAGATGACTTTCGACAGACGCCGCCAATGCCGTCAGATTGTATCCGCCTTCCAGGCACGAGAGAATTCGGTTCTGACAATGTTTGGCCGCAATGCCAGCTACGATGGCCGTCAACTCTGCGTAGCCGTTCTCGGTCAATCCCATACTGGCCAGTGGATCATCCTGATGCGCATCAAATCCTGCCGAGATAATCACGAAATCCGGCTTGAAGGTGTCGGCAGCCGGCACCAGCACCCGATGAAAGAGGTCACGGTATTCACGGTCGCCTTCCCCTGCCGAGAGGGGTAGGTTGATGGTCGTTCCTTCGGCCGCACCAACCCCGCGCTCAGTTGTACGACCGGTTCCAGGATAACATGGATATTGGTGGGTACTGAAAAACAGAACCGAAGCATCGTCATAAAAACTGTGCTGTGTCCCGTTGCCATGGTGAACGTCCCAATCGACGATGAGCACGCGTTGAATACGATGGTGACGTTGGAGATACCGCGCGGCAATCGCCACATTGTTGAACAGACAGAATCCCATCGCCCGATCGCGTTCCGCATGATGTCCGGGCGGCCGCACGGCACAGAACACATGATCGACCCGGCGCGACATGATCGCGTCGGCGCCGGCCAATGCACCTCCCGCGGCCAAGTATGCCGCGGCCAAAGATCCCGGAGACAGCGACGTGTCGGCGTCGAGCGAAACTCGTCCGCTGGCCGGAGCACGAGCCTTGAGTGCTTGAACATAGGCCCGCGTGTGGATCTGCGTGATCCATTCGTCCGCTGCGCTGACCGGCTCGATTTTTTGCAGACGATCGAGCGTGCCCGTTGACTGCAAACGGTTGACGATCGCCCGAAGACGTTCCGGAGATTCCGGATGCCCCGGCCCCATATCATGGTTGAGGAAGGCGGGATGATAGACGAACCCGGTTCGACCCATGTGAGATTCCGTGAGGCGAAAAGCGTGAGGCGTGAAATATCATCTTGCTCTATTCAACTCAACCTGCCGTCGCTAAGAGCGTGAAGTCATCGTAACATGCAGGAATCGCCGTAGACAATGAGCGGATCTGCGTGATAGGGTCGCCATCGAGACATCATCAGTACCGGAGCACTCATGGCCAATCCTCGTATCGAACCGCTGAAAAAAGTTCTGGCGATTGACCCGAACGATGATGTCGCCTGGTTCGGCCTCGGGAAGGCCTATATGGACGATAGCAATTGGCAGGAAGCGGTGACGGCGTTGCAACAATGCATCGCGGTAAAACACACGTACTCGGCTGCGTACTATGCCCTGGCGCAGTCACTCCACAAACTCAATCGACTTGAAGAGTGCCGGCGCACGTGCAATGAAGGCATCACAGTCTCGACAAAAAATGGCGATGCCATGGTGACAAAAAATCTCGAACAGTTGAAAAGCACGCTTGGTTCCTGACTCTCGGCCATACTTACAGTAGTTGCTTCAGCACAGCGTGTTCTGTATCGCTGAGCGGGCTGTCCGCAGACGGATTAACAATCAACATCCGTACACGTGGGGATGTGTCCTGATGGCGTGACCGCTCGACGACACTGACATTTCGCAACCGTACACCTGATTTGAAAGGCAGCGGATTCACGTTCCACAGCGCCAACAGCACTCCACTCAAATGCCGGAGCTTCGGCAACAGAATGCTGATCGAGCCGATCAACGTTTTGACGTCCAACGCGAGGGGGTGGCGTCCATACCGGGACTTCCTGTCTGAGTCTACATTCGGCACGGAAATGAAGAGCACAACAGGATCACAATAGTCACGCACCTGCTTTGCCTTTTGATGAATCCGTGCCAGGATCGCGTTCGTGAGCACGTCGCCGGGTATCTGATCCGGCTCCTCATCTCCAACTCTCCCCATGGGAGATTGGAACGAGAGTCGTCTGGCCCGCTCCCCTGCCCCGATCATGACCGTGACCTCGACAAAGAACCGTCGATCCTCTAATCGACATTCCAGATCCGCGGATCGCGCCTCTGACTCCGGCAAAAACTGAACCACTGCGCCAGCCGCGAGGAGTCGCGTTGCCAGTTCCAATTCCGCCAGAGCAGATTCCTGTATCCCTGGATCGATTGAGCCAAGACGACTGAACAGGCGCTCCAGTCGCACCCGGCTGCCGTCGTCCGCACAGTGCCGATGAAGTCTGTCCCATCGTTCGGCGACCGTGTCAGCGACCGGTCTTGACTTGAGTAAATACCTGAGCCGTCGCGGGCCGACTAGATCCGCCGTCGTCCGGGAAGCAATCCGCCGATACCTTTTGAATTGGGGCATCGTCCTTCCTGTACCGACCGGTCACTCCACCGGCTCGGTTCCTGGCTCCTCGCCTTCGGGAAGATTCTTCGGTGGGATCTGTCGGGCTGCGACAAGGCGGGAGACCTCATCGAGCCATCGGCCCGCACCGTCCAACACCTCCCGCACCAACGGCTCCGGATGACCCGTTCGCTTCATCGTCCATTGACAGATATAGCCGACTAAATCCTCCCTGTTAAACCGACTGGCCGTTGTGGCAGCCATTGCACTCATTTCGTCAAACCCGGTTCGAAGGATTTCTGCCACGGTCTCGCGACCATACGACGTGCTCGCGGTGACGTATTGGATCGCCCGATTCAATTCCTGTTCGTTCATTATGCAGTCCTATCGTTTAAAGCAGCTATCCTTGGGAATTGTAAAACCATTCGCGGCGGCGCTGCAACGGCCGGAACATCCACTCTCACGCTGTAGAAAAACCTTCCGCACCCGTCATCCCGCAGTGATATGATCATCCGTCACCAGACGCTTTCATTTCAGGGATTGCATGAATCATATGAAGAGGCTTCCGACCTTACCTGCACAACCGTCCAAACGTCCGACCGTTCGCACGACGCTCTATCCAGACCGGTGGGATTTCTCCGACCTCATCCATGATCCAGTCGCAGGACTCGATCACTACCTCAAGGAACTCGATGCGCTCGTGTCTCGTTTTGAGGGGTATCGAGCCGGGTTGACCCCGTCGATGCCCGAGGAAGTGTTTCTGGATATGCTCCGTCTCGATGAGGAGATCGCGAGGCACTCCGCCAAACTCGGCGCCTATGCGTACTTGTGGTTCTCCGAGGATACCAAAGACCTCAAGGCCCGTTCCTTCAAATCACACGTTGAAGAACAACTCACCACGCTTCAAAACCGACTCCTCTTTTTCGAGTTGTGGTGGCAGAGCGTTGATGAATCCAATGCCCACCGACTCATGAGCAAGGCCGGCGATTTCCGCTATTATCTGGAGACGATTCGACATTTCCAGCCGCACACCCTGTCTGAGCCTGAAGAAAAGATCATTAATATCAAGAATAACACCGGCCGCACTGCGATCCATACTCTGTACGACGTGGTGACGAATGCCTTCACTTTCACGATGAGCGTTCACGGAAAGCGGAAGACCGTGACCCGGGAAGGGCTCATGCCTTATCTGCGTAGTCCGACGGGTTCGGTGCGCGAAGCTGCATATCGCGAGCTGTTTCGTGTCTATGCGAGCCACCACGACCTCCTAGGCGAACTCTATAAAGCGCTCGTGAACGACTGGAAGGCAGAAAACATCCAATTACGTCATTTTGCTTCACCGATCGCCTCACGCAATCTCGCGAACGATATTCCGGATCAGGCGGTCCACGCCCTGCTCTCTGTATGCGTCAAGAACCGAGAAGTGTTCCAGCATTATTTCAGACTCAAGGCGCGCCTCTGCCGCATTGCCCCAATGACGCGATACCATATCTATGCACCGCATCAATCTGAACGGAAGAAGTATCGGTATAGCGATGCCGTGAGAATGGTGTTGGAAGCGTACCGTGGTTTTTCACCGCGACTAGCCGATCTCGCGGAGCGCGTCTTCACAGATAGACATGTTGACGCACGGGTCCGGCCCGGAAAGATTGGTGGCGCCTATTGTTATAGCGTTGTGCCGGGCCTGACACCCTATGTCCTGTTGAACTTCACGGGAGAAGCCCGGGACATTGCAACCATGGCGCATGAGCTGGGGCACGCCGTGCACGGCATGCTCGCGGAGGAGCACACGGTGTTCACGTTTCACTCTACGCTCCCGCTGGCGGAAACCGCTTCAGTCTTTGGAGAGCGGATTCTTTCCGACACATTGATGCAACACGAAAAAGACAAGCGGGTGAAACAAGGCCTTCTGCTGGCTCAACTAGATGACGTCTATGCCACCATCATGCGACAAGCCTATTTCGTGCTCTTTGAACAACGCGCGCATGACATGATCGCGAGTGGTGCCACGGTCACTGACCTGGCACACGCCTACCTCGCCAACATTCAAGATCAGTTCGGCAAAGCCGTGCGAGTCCCTCGCGAGTTCGAATGGGAGTGGTTGACCATTCCGCATGTTTTTGCCAGCCCCTTTTATTGCTATTCGTATAGCTTTGGCAATCTACTGGTTCTGGCTCTGTATGGCATGTACCAGGAACAAGGTGCTGACTTCGTACCACGCTATGAAAATTTGTTGGCCACGGGCGGCTCACGTGCACCGCACGATATACTCCAGATCATGGGCGTCGACATGACATCCGAAACATTCTGGCAATCCGGATTCGATACAATCAGAGCAATGGTCGACCAACTGGAACAAACGTTCTAGAACCGCTATAACGTCTCTCCTCCTTATAAATCATAAACATACGGACCCCCAGACATTATTTACGTGCATATGCCGGCCTTGACACCTCGGGAAAGTCGAGGTATACTTTCTCAGTTGATAACGCTTATCATAATCGCTGACAAAATACTAACCGTTTCAGAGAGGCAAGCCTTCAAATGTATATCTGCTTATGCAAGGGATTAACGGAATCGGACGTACGGGAGGCCGGGCTATCGGGTTGTATGTCGGCTCATCAGATCATCGCGGAATTTGGCTTGCGGGAACATGGGTGCTGTGGGCGATGTGCTAAGAATATCTGCGAGCTGGTAGGACTGGCCAAGAACCAGTTAAATGTGTCCTTTCAAAAATCTGGCACATCCTCTTCCTGAGTTCTCCCCCTCAAATCATACCTGTTATGCCTACCTCGGCAGCCTGCGTGCGCTGGGATCCGTCATGGAACTACCGACTTATAACTTCCCAATCCGGTCTTAACCGCCATTGCGACTTCGACCACGCGCTGTCCTAATATTCGCGCAACCTCGAGCTCTTCCTCATCGATTCCCGGACTATGGCCCTCCGTAGTAGCTGATGCCCCAAACGCTCCACCTCCGCTGACCACGATCATGTGATTGCCTAACATCGCAGCGAGAATAGTGAGCATCGTGATTTCCTTACCCCCCGATACCTGGCCTCCTGTCGCAAAGGCACCTCCGACCTTGTTCCTCATCTTAAAATCAGGAAACACCCCAAATTTAAATTGCCAATTATCAAAGAATGTCTTCACCTCTCCCGCCATATTCGCCCAATACACAGGGGACCCCACGATGATCGCATCTGCGGAAAATAAGTCTTCTGCCATAACATTGCCCACTCGTTTCATAACCACCCGGGCCTGTGGGTTCGACCTGACACCCTCGGCCACCGCCGCTGCCATTTTTTCCGTGCTTCCCGACACCGAATGATAGGTGACGAGAACCGTGACGACCGGAGCACCTTCATTTGCCCAGACCTGTTCACCTGGAGAGGCGATAGTGACTGATAGCAGCCCGACAATCAGTATGCGATACATGGGAACCTCGCTGTCGATACGAATGGCACTGCGCACATCAGAGAGATGGATGAGAGTGGAGTGTGGTGCAGAAATCCCAGCGATGCAAGACGAGACGCCTAGTGGCGCACGGTTTCTTCGTCCAAATGCTCTTCGACCGACACTTCTGTCAGCGTTCCTCGGTAATCACACTTGTGACATCGGATGCGCCATTCCTCCATCCACTTATCCTGCACGTATGACTGGCGGCACTTAGGACACACAAATACGCCCTTTTTATACAATACTCGGCGCTTCTCTTTCATCGTTCCCTCCGTTCAATCGAGACTCAATCGAGAATCGCACAGGACCCTTCTCTATTGCAAGCCTGCGGCCGACTCTTCATAACACGACCGCGCACGTTGCTGTCCGTCAGGCTTGACGCCTCTTTTGCCGACGTTTAGGATGCCTGCATGATCTTATTGTCCCCGCTGAGAAAATCCAGCGCACGACGTCTCGCGACTTGGATCGTAGTGGTTGTTTCTGCCATGACCACCCCTCTTATAGCCGTGTCGCCCGGCCCAGAACGGCCACCTGACGTGATTATCCCTATCAAGACTCCCCGGGGCGCCGTGATTTATGCTGAACTGGCTGATACACCGATTAAACGCTCGCAGGGTCTGATGTTTCGGGAAACACTTCCCGCCGACCGCGGCATGTTATTTACGTTCGGAGACACGCAAGCCTGGTCCTTTTGGATGAAGAATACGAAGCTTCCTCTGGATATTATCTGGTTGGATCCAAGGAAAAAGATCGTGCACATCGAACGCAACGTTCCCATATGCACGAAGACCGATGACAGTTGTCCGCAATATCGACCTCACGATGGCGCGATGTTTGTGCTGGAAATAAACGGCGGGAGGGCGGATGCCCTCGATCTCCAAGGGGGGAAAAAGCTTGAGTTCAAACTACCATAACCCGGATTATTCATGAGCAGCGAGCCTACCTGGCAAACGAGCCTGCAGGGCTTGTTGCATCGATATGTCGGGGGTGGAGGGGGAGCATTGAAAAGCAGGCGGACTGTGCATTTGCTCGACCCCAAAAGAAGTTTTGGATCCGCTCGATGAGCGAGCGTGCCTGCACAAGGCCTGTCGCCAGTGCGGCATCTCGACTAAGCTGTCGCTTGGCCGCCGCCGTGGATGCGTGACGACTCGTCACCGTCTCCCCAATTTGCTCGATCACTCGATGATCTTCCTTTGCGACCCGAATCAACGACTCTTTGCCCACGACGATCACTCGTAGGCAGGAGGTCGCGACGACCGTCGCAGACCTGGGTTCCCCCGTTAACAAAGACATTTCTCCGAAGAATTGCCCCGGGACAAATGATTCACGACCGAATGTAGATCGTTTCTGCTCTATCTGAACGTCTGCACTCCCTGACAAAATAATATAGAGTTCATCGCCTGATTCGTCCTGGTGTACAACCCGTTCGCCGGATAGAAATTGTTCGATACGCGCTCCTTGCGCAACGACCTCGATTTGTTTGGGATCCAGATCTGCCAGAAAGTCGACCGTCCGCAAGTGATCGGCCAGGTGCTTCACTTCCTCCGATTCGGCGCTGAGTGCGACACGTACAACCGCGGCTGCCACGGTCGGAAACGCGACCAGAGCGACACGTTGACGTTCAACACGAGACGAAGGATGATTACCGCGGCCACAACGATCTCCGCGCCCAACAGTAAATTGCGGACCGCGTCAGGAATGTAGCGGCCTTTCCGCGCGATGATCAATTCCCTATGATCAGGGTATCGAGGATGGTCAGGAGAAAGAATGCCGCACTAAGGTACGCGACGGCAAAGACCGAGGTATGAACTAACTCTGGGATCGCCTCAACGACGTCGCTATGCAGAAGGAGCACGGCACAGATAAGCGCCAGCGCCAACCCCCCGCCAGCCAGGACTTTGAATGAAATTGTCTGATTGTGGCGATGCGCCACGTTGGCCAATCCCAGCAGCGTCAGCACGATAACGGTGATGGCCAGAACGGCGGTGGCCAGGAAAACAGCAACGCTCATTGATTCGCCCCGCCCATCGGCAGCGTATCGGCAGAGAGGGCAGTGCCTATCGATCCTGCCACGAACGCACGCGCCGGGCCGTAATCACCCCATCGACTCGTTCGATCGTTTTCATGACTCGGCCGAGGTGGTCCGTATCCGCTATTTCGATGACGAAGTCGAGCATGGCCTTACGATCCTCGCGCGTGGTGATCTCGGCGCGACTGATATTCGCCTGGCATTCAGAGATTGCGGCTGAAACATTCGCCAGGACCCCCGTCTTGTCAACCGCAATGACGGATACCTTGACCGAGTGCGTGCTCGGCATCGAGGTGTCCCATTCAACTTCGACCAATCGATTCTTATCATAATCCAGCGCTTCGAGATTCGGACAATCGACCGTGTGGATGGTCAGCCCTCGGCCACGGGTGATGTAGCCGAGAATGCGGTCTCCGGGAACGGGATTGCAACAACGCGACAGTTGCATCAACAGATCCCGCGCGCCTTTGACTTTAACGCCTCTCTCATCCCCTTTGCCAGGCGGGGGCTTTGACGGCGCCTGCTCAGCTGGACTGGGTGTGGCCGGCGCCATTGTAGAGTCGAGCTTGCCGACCACCTGTGCCGTAGGGAGGTGGCCGAATCCTACCGCGGCAGCCAGTTCGTCCGTCGTGTCGTAGCCTGCCTGTCGAGCGACTTGCAAGAGCTGGTCTGACCGGATCACTTGTGCAGGAGCCAGGCCATGGCGTCGGAACTCAGATTCCAAAAGCCTGCGGCCGATATCGATGCTTCGCTTATGCTCTTCCGCTTTGATCCAATGTTTGATCTTGGTTTTCGCTCGAGAAGTACGGACAAACTTGAGCCAGTCCTTATGCGGCGTTTGGTTAGGCGATGTGAGAATTTCAACCGTGTCACCGCTCGACACGGCATGCTTCAGCGGAACGATTTTGCCGTTCACCTTAGCACCGACGCAGTGATTTCCGACCTCGGTATGAATCGCGTATGCAAAATCGACGGGAGTGGATCCCTTGGGCAGTTCCTTGACCATGCCTTTGGGTGTGAACACGTAGACCACGTCATGAAACAGGTCCAATTTGACCGAGTCCATGAATTGGCGGTTGTCCGGCAAGTCCTGATGCCACTCCACGAATTGTCGCAACCAGCTAAAGGTCTTCCCGTCTCTCTCGTCGATCTGTCGCTGTTCTTTATATTTCCAATGGGCCGCAATTCCCTGTTCTGCAACCCGAT